>JAESGE010000001.1_pt1:0-255000 | contig 1126301 bp, 1123 predicted proteins | sample 9269601 | NCBI WGS metagenome assembly JAESGE01 (sample SAMN14515569, study PRJNA621662) | algae metagenome | isolation source: Tolypothrix brevis GSE-NOS-MK-07-07A and co-occurring heterotrophs from wet... | place: USA: Grand Staircase Escalante National Monument, Utah | collected...
CAAAGGGCCGGACCGATGTTCCCAAGATCGTCGACATGTATATGACCGGCAAGATCGAAATCGACCCGATGATCACGCATGTCATGGGGCTTGAAGACATCAACAAGGCGTTCGACCTCATGCACGCCGGCCAAAGTATCCGAAGCGTCGTGGTGTATTGATTACAAGGAGAGCAGATATGTACAGTCATATGATGGTGGGCAGCAACGACATCGCCCGATCAAAGAAATTTTACGACGCGACCTTCACCGCGATGGGCGGGCGCGCCGGATCGCAGGATCCGAAAGGTCGGCTGATTTATATCCACAACGGATCGATGTTTCTCGTCACACCGCCTATTGATGGGCAGCCTGCGACGCATGGCAATGGTTGCACCGTCGGTTTTGCAATGACGCCGGAGCAGGCCAACGCGTGGCATCAGGCTGGCATCGACAATGGCGGCACCGCGATTGAGGATCCGCCCGGTGTTCGCGAAGGCGGCGGCATGAAAATGTATCTGGCCTATCTGCGCGATCCCGATGGCAACAAGTTGTGCGCGCTGCACCGCGTTACCGACTGACGCCATGGACGACGCCGAAGTGCGGCTGTATGCCGATCTGGCCGCGCTCGGCATCGCCTATGAGGTGCACGAACATGCGTCGGTGTTCACGGTCGAGGAAAGCAGCCGGCACACGCGTCACATCAAGGGCGCGCATACGAAGAACCTGTTTCTGAAAGACAAGAACGGGCAATTCTGGCTCATGACGGTTCCTGATGATGCGCGTGTCGACTTGAAGGCGTTGCCCGGCGCTATCGGCTGCGGCCGCGTCAGTTTTGGCAAGGGTGACGACATGGAACGCCTGCTCGGTATCTCGCCCGGGTCGGTCACTGCGCTTTCCGCGATCAATGATGCTGATGGCCGGGTGACATTCGTGCTTGATGCGAAACTGGCGGCGGCGGAAACGGTCAACTGTCATCCGCTGCGGAACAGCGCAACGCTGAACCTTCGTCCGAATGACCTTGTCCGCGCGCTAACGCACTGGCAACATCAACCGATGATAGCTGCTATTCCTGTATTGGAGTCCGGATGAACCTCGAAGCAATATCGACCAGCACTGCCTTTGGCGGCGTGCAGGGCGTCTACAAACATAAATCGACCGCCACTGGAACGGAAATGGTGTTTTCAGTCTATGTCCCGCCGCATGCAACCGGAGCAAAATTGCCCGTGATCTGGTATCTCTCGGGCCTGACCTGCACCCATGCAAACGTCACTGACAAGGGCGAATATCGTCGCGCGTGTGCAGAGCTTGGCTTGATCTTTGTCGCCCCAGACACCAGCCCGCGCGGCGAGGGCGTTCCGGACGATCCGGGTGGGGCCTATGATTTCGGGCTGGGCGCAGGATTTTATGTCAACGCTCTGGTCGAGCCTTATGCGGAACATTACCGAATGTGGGGTTACATCGAAAGCGAGCTACCCGCGCTCATTGCCGATCGTTTTCCTGCCGACATGGAGCGTCAGGGCATCATGGGACATTCAATGGGCGGGCATGGCGCGCTGACGATCAGCCTGCGTAATCCCGGATGTTATAACTCTACTTCGGCCTTCGCGCCGATTGCTTCGCCAATGAATTGTCCGTGGGGCCAAAAGGCGCTGGGCGGCTATCTGGGCGAGGACCGTTCCTTGTGGGAAGAATATGACGCGTGCAGCCTAATCGCAAGCGGTGCGCGGTTACCGGACTTGCTGGTCGATCAGGGTGAGGCTGACAATTTTCTCGCTGAGCAACTCAAAACCCATTTGCTGGTCGATGCTTGCGAGGCGGCGGGCCAAAAGGCGACAGTCCGGATGCAGGCTGGCTATGACCACAGTTACTATTTCATCTCGACCTTCATGGCCGATCATCTTGTTTGGCACGCCGAACGATTGAAAGCCTAGTATCTTTGACCGGGCCACGATAATGAGGCTGATGAAATGCGGGTGTAGCTCAATGGTAGAGCAGCAGCTTCCCAAGCTGAATACGGGGGTTCGATTCCCCTCACCCGCTCCAATATTCCACGTAAAATGCGAGAGATGATTCCCACCGGCAACCCGTTTGTTTTGCTGGACGATGCGCGCGTTTCAGGCGCATCGCCTGCGCGGCTCTATGCAAATCCTGTGCGGACGCTGTCTGCTTATGCGCCGGAACAGATTGAGCCACTGCTGGAGGAGTTGAGGTCCGCACAGATGCAAGGTCTGCACGCTGCAGGATATTTGGCCTATGATGCAGGGCGCGCGTTACTTCCGCACTTGCCTCCGGCAGATGATGCACCGCTGGCGTGGTTCGGATTATTCGAACGATATAAGACGTTTAGCGCAGACGTCATGCAGTCCCAACTGCCTAATCCATCAGCAGCCTGGCTGTCGGCACTCCGCCCGACCATATCCCGAAGCGGGTACCATGATGCATTCGAGACCGTGCAAAATTATATTCGGGCTGGTGACATCTATCAGGCCAATCTGACATTTCCGTTGACTGCGGATTTTGCGGGCGGCGCCCTTGCACTTTACGCGGCGCTTCGCCAGCGTGCGGCTGCAGGCTATGGCGGGGTGATCTGGACGGGTGAGCGGCATTACCTGTCCTTTTCGCCCGAGCTTTTCTTTGCATTGAAAGACCGGCGGGTGACGACCAGGCCGATGAAGGGAACTGCCGAACGGCGAGCCAATCCCGAAGCCGATGCGGCGGAGGCCGAGCATTTACGTACCGATCCAAAGCAGCGGGCCGAAAATTTGATGATTGTCGATTTGCTGCGCAATGATTTGTCGCGGGTATGCGAGCCGGGGTCGGTAAGCGTGCCCGACCTCTTCCACATCGAAAGCTATCCGACGGTTCACCAGATGACCTCGACAGTTACCGGAATCCTGCCCGAAGGTAGTGATGCGATTGACGTCATAGAAGCACTGTTCCCCTGTGGGTCGATAACCGGCGCGCCAAAAATCCGGGCAATGCAGGTCATTCACGAGGTCGAGGACGCTCCGCGTGGCATTTATTGCGGCTCTATCGGCCGGATTGACGCCAGTGGCGATGCGGCCTTCAACGTCGCGATCCGAACTTTTACCTTGTGCGAGCGATCGAAGACAGTTTCACTCGGCCTCGGTTCCGGTATCGTTGCAGATTCAAACGAAGCAGCGGAATGGGCCGAGTGCCTGGCCAAAGGAGATTTTACCCGAGTGAACGGTTATGGCTTCGACCTTATCGAGACGATGCGTTTCGAACCCGCGCAGGGCATTTTGCGTCTGGAGCTGCATCTCGAGCGGATGAAGGATAGCGCGCGCACGTTCGGCTTCGAATTCGACCGGCACGAGGCGCGCAACCGGCTGCACGCGGCGACCTTTCATCTCGAGGCGCTGTCCAAAATCAGGTTGCTGGCCTCGCAGCATGGCGCGCTGTCAATCGAGATACGACCATTGGCCGAAGTTGATGAGTGGCGGGTGGCAGTTGTGCCATTGCCGGTGGCAAGCGACGACTTCCGCCTTCTCCACAAAACCAGCGATCGCGCTTTTTACGATGAGGCGCGCAAGATGCGCACCGATTGTGACGAAGTCCTGTTTGTAACCAGCGATGGGCGCCTGACCGAGGGCAGCATCAGCGCGCTGTTTGTTGAGAAGGATGGCAAGCTGCTGACCCCAAGCCTCCGTGCTGGCCTCCTCCCCTCGGTTCTTCGCCGCGAACTGATCGAAGCTGGCGTGGCGGCGGAGGCGGACCTGACAGCAGAAGATCTTCAGAACAATTTCTTCATGGGCAACAGCGCAAGAGGCCTAATTCGCGCCAACAGGGTTGCGTAATATTTAGCGACGCATTAGGGGCAGCCACGCAATTTGCGTTCAAAATCTGCCTGAAAGTCATATCATGATCGACCGCCTGTCCGCCGCGCTTGGCCGGATCGCCCCCTCTGCCACGCTCGCCATGTCGGGCCGCGTCATCGACCTCAAAGCGCAAGGGATTGACGTCATCGGGCTGTCGGCTGGCGAGCCGGATTTCGACACACCCGACTTTGTGAAAGACGCCGCAATTCAGGCAATCCGCGATGGTATGACCAAATATACAGCCGTCGACGGCATCGCGCCGTTAAAGCAGGCGATCATCGCCAAGTTCAAACGCGACAATGGCATCGACTACAGCCCCAAGCAGATCACCGTAAACTCCGGCGGAAAGCACACGCTGTTCAATGCGTTGGTGGCGACAATCGACGCAGGTGATGAAGTCATCATCCCCGCGCCTTATTGGGTCAGCTATCCCGATATCGTCCAATTTGCAGGCGGCACGCCGGTTGTTGTGATGGCAACCGCCGCACAAAACTACAAGATCACGCCAGAACAACTTGATGCTGCGATAACGCCGAAAACTCGCTGGCTGATATTGAACTCGCCGTCAAACCCGACGGGCGCGGCGTATGACGCAGTTGAACTGGAGGCACTCGGGCAGGTGTTGCTCAAGCATAGCCACGTGATGCTGCTGACCGACGATATGTACGAGCATATCTGGTACGCGCAGTCGCCCTTTGCGACAATGCTCCAGGTTTGCCCGGAGCTTTACGACCGCACCCTAACGATGAACGGCGCGTCGAAGGCTTATGCAATGACCGGATGGCGCATCGGCTATGCGGGCGGTCCCGAATGGCTGATCAAGGCGATGGCCGATTTACAGTCGCAGTCGACCAGCAATCCTTGCTCGATTTCCCAATATGCCGTGCTCGCGGCATTGAACGGCCCGCAGGATTTCCTGCGCGAACGCAATGCTGCGTTCAAGGAGCGGCGGGATCTGGTGGTGGCGATGCTGAACGACGCACCGGGGTTGAGCTGCCCGACGCCTGAGGGCGCTTTCTATGTCTATCCCGACGCCAGCGGCGTGATGGGCAAGAACACGCCAAAGGGCAAAAGGATCGAAACCGACGCCGACCTCATCGACTATTTCCTCGATGATTATCGCGTTGCTGCGGTGCATGGCGCGGCTTTCGGGCTCTCGCCCGGCTTCCGGATTTCCTACGCGACGTCGGAGGAATTGCTGAAAGAAGCCTGCACTCGCATCCAGTCAGCTTGCGCAGCACTCGTCTGAGCGCAGCTTAACCTAAGAAAACGGTACGTTAAGTGAGACTTAACCTGGGCTCTGCTTGAAACCTTTTGTGGCCAAGTAACGTATCTGTTCTGGCTACCGAATAGGCAGCTAGAACCAGAGAAAAACAATGAACCGTATTTTTCACTTCGTACGATCTGATCTTTTCCTGAGCCTTGCGGGCGGCTTCGCCCTGGGCGTTGCTGGATTGACGATCGTAAAGCCAGCCAGTGCCGATATCGGGCACGTCGAGGCTGTGAAGTCGATTGCGGTCGGAGCGCCTGTCAATGAAGAAGCCAAAGCCATTAAGTAAAATTGCCCACCGGTTGCTGCCAATCGCGGCAGCGTTCGCCTTTACCAGCGCATGCGGCACCGAAGCGACATCGTTTATCGGCACCGCCGAAGCCGCCGAAGGCATCAAGATTGCTGCGCCCACCGTAGCTATTGCCGAACCCAAGGGCATACAAACGGCTGTCTTTGCAGGCGGCTGCTTTTGGGGCATCGAAGGCGTGTTCGAACGTGTCAAGGGGGTGACTGCCGTCGAGTCAGGTTATTCGGGCGGCACGAAGGCGAATGCGACTTATGATCGCATCGGCACCGGTCAGACCGGTCATGCTGAATCGGTGCGCATTCGCTATAACCCGGCGGTTGTCAGCTATAACGACCTGCTGCACATCTTTTTCTCGGTGACTCACGATCCGACGCAGCTCAACCGGCAGGGGCCGGATACGGGCAGCCAATATCGCACCGCCATTTTTCCAGCGAGCGCTGCGCAGAAAAAGGCGGCTTCGGCCTATATCGCGCAGCTCAATAAGGCCGGTTACTGGAAAAAGCCGATTGTCACCAAAATCGAAGCCTATGGTTTCTTTCCCGCCGAGACCTATCATCAGGACTTCATGGCGAAGAATCCCAACCAGGCCTATATCGTCGCGTGGGACAAGCCGAAGATTGCCAATCTGAAAAGGCTGTTTCCGGACCGTTATCGCTGATCAGCGTTCCAAAAAGCCCGCGACCATCGGGTACAGCGACGCGACCAGCAACAATGCCGCAACGATGTTGAACGTCCGGAGCCGCATCGGATCGCTCAGAAGTTGCCGCATCGTTGCGCCCATCACCGCCCAGCTTGCGGTGCTGGGCAGGTTGATCGCTCCGAATACGCCGGCCACTAGCAGAACGCCGAGCCAGCCTTGTGACTTTGGCGCATAGGCCGAGATCGCGGTCAGCGCCATCGTCCATGCCTTCGGGTTCACCCATTGAAACAGCGCGGCTTGCAGGAACGTAAAAGGCTTCGATGTGGTCACACCGCCACTTTCGGCGGGTGAGGTATCGTTAGTGGCAATCTTCCACGCCATGTAAAGCAGGTACAGTCCGCTCGCGATGGTGATGACCAGCATCGAGCCCGGCACTGCCTCGATGATCTGCATGATGCCCAGTCCGATCAGCACGATCATCAGTGTGAAGCCCAACGCAACGCCCAGCATGTGCGGCACCGTCCGGCGCATCCCGAAGTTGATGCCCGATGTCATCAGCATCAAATTGTTTGGCCCCGGTGTGATCGAGGAGACGAAGGCAAACGCGGCCAAGGCGGCAAAGAGTTCGGTGGTCATCATCATGATATACATAAGGTATAATTTACGAAATGTGCTTGCGTAATTGCGCCTATATGCCGATTATCTGCAATATATGAGCGATATCGATCCCATAAACGCCAAAATATTGCGTGAGCTTACGCGCGACGGGCGGCTGAGCAATATCGATCTTGCTGACAAAGTCGGGCTCTCTCCCTCGGCTTGTCTGCGGCGTGTGCAAGAGCTGGAGCGCAAGGGCGTGATCAATGGATACCGCGCCGTGCTGAACCCGCAGGCGCTCGGTATCAGTTTCATTGCTTATGTGCTGGTCGGACTGTCGAGCCATACCAAAGAGTCGCAGCTCGGGTTTGAGCAGGCAATTGCGTCTGCCCCGGAAGTGCGCGAGTGCCACAATATTACGGGGACTGTCGAATATCTGCTGCGTATCGAGGCGCGCGATCTGGCGGCGTATAAATATTTCCATACCGAAGTGCTCGGCACGGTGCCGCAGGTGTCGAGCATCATGTCCTATATCGTGATGGATTCGCCGAAGGACGAGCGTGCTTAGGGTTTGTATGCTGGAATCGCCCAGCCTTTCCAGATGGCCATCGCGCGCAAGGCAAAACCGGCTACGGCGCTGATGATTGCCGCAGGCAGTGTCGGCATGCCCAGCCACAAGAGTAAGCCGAACGACCCGGACGCCAAAGCGGCAGCGGTCACGTAAATTTCGGGTTTGAGCAAAATCGATGGCTCGCCAGCTAGCATATCTCGAATGATGCCGCCGACGCATGCGGTGATTACGCCCATCATGATTGCCGGCAAAAGCGGTACGCCCAGCGTCAGCGATTTCCAGGTGCCAAATACCGCGTAAATCGCGATCCCGACTGCATCGAACCAGTCAAGCGCGCGAGGATTCCACAGGCGCTTTGGTGTCACCCAGACCAGAGCGGCGGTCACCAGGCAGGTTGCAGCAAAGCGCCAGTCCTGAACCCAGAATACCGGCGCGCCGATTAAAAGGTCGCGCACCGTTCCACCGCCGACACCCGTGATAAGCGCGAAAAAGGAGAAGGTGACGAGCGTTTGTCCGCGGTGCGCCGCCGCAAGCGCGCCCGATGCAGCGAAGACCGAAATGCCGAACAGGTCGAGCCAGGCAATCACCCCTGGTGTAAGCGGAACGGCATTGTCGATCATCACATATGGATCGGCTTGCCCGTCACTGCCATCGCCGCTTCCTTCAACGCTTCGGTGTGCGTCGGGTGAGCGTGGGAGGTAAAGGCGATATCTTCCGATGTCGCGCCGAATTCCATCGCGAGTGCGGCTTCGGCGATCATCGTTCCGGCAAGCGAGGCGATGATGTGAACGCCAAGCACGCGGTCGGTTTTGGCATCGGCAATGACTTTGACAAAACCGTCGGTGTCGCGGTTGGTCTTGGCGCGGCTGTTCGCCATCATCGGGAATTTGCCGACCTTGACCTCTCCGCGCGCTTTTGCATCCTCCTCGGTCAGGCCAACGCTGGCGATTTCGGGATAGGTGTAGACGACGCCCGGAATGACGTCATGGTTCACGATGCCGGTGCCGCCCACAATAAAGTCTGCGGCTGCTACGCCTTCATCCTCGGCCTTGTGCGCGAGCATCGGGCCGGGAACGACATCGCCGATCGCGTAGATGCCGGGAACTTTGGTCTGGAAATCATGGCCGATCTCGATCTGGCCGCGCTGGTTGGTGGAGAGGCCGGCCCTGTCGATAGCTAGTCCGTCGGTATTCGGCTTTCGCCCTATCGACACCAGCACAATATCCGCCTCGATCGTTTCGGCCTGGCCGCCGGCCGCCGGTTCGACCGTTACTGTCGCGCCATTTCCTTTCACTACCACACCGCTCACTTTGGTTCCGGTACGGATATCAAAGCCCTGCTTCTTGAATATCTTCGCCGCTTCCTTACGGACTTCGCCGTCATAGCCGGGCAGGATCTGATCGAGATATTCGACCACGATGACCTCGGCGCCAAGCCGCAGCCAGACGCTGCCAAGCTCCATGCCGATCACGCCGCCGCCGATGACGACCATCTTCTTCGGCACCTTGGGCAGCGCCAGCGCGCCAGTGGAATCGACGATGATCTTCTGGTCGATCTCGACGCCTGGCAACGGCGTGACTGACGACCCCGTCGCGATCATGATATTCTTGGCGGTGTAGCTTTTGCCCGCCACATCGATGCTGTTGGCCGAGGTGAAAGCCGCATGGCCCTTGAGCCAGTCTACCTTGTTCTTCTTAAACAGAAACTCGATCCCGCCCGTTAATTCGCTAACAGCCTTTGTCTTCTCCGCCTGCATCTGGTCGAGATTCAAACCGACACTTTTGAAGTCGATGCCGAATTTCGCGAGCGCACCTGAATGCGCTTCATGGTACATTTCCGAAGCATGAAGCATCGCCTTCGACGGAATGCACCCAACGTTGAGGCAAGTGCCGCCCAGCGTTTCGCGGCTCTCGACGCACGCAGTTTTCAGGCCCAGTTGCGCTGCGCGGATCGCCGCGACATAGCCGCCGGGACCGGCACCAATGACGATCAGGTCATAATCTTGTTCAGCCATGTCTCAGTTCCTTAAAGGTCGATGAGGAGCCGCGTCGGATCCTCGATCGCTTCCTTGATTGTCTTCAACGCCGTCACGGCTTCGCGTCCGTCGATCAGGCGGTGGTCATAGCTCAGCGCAAGATACATCATCGGGCGGATGACGATCTCGCCGTTGCGCACGACCGGGCGGTCCTCAATCCGGTGAAGCCCGAGTACGGCCGACTGCGGCGGGTTGATAATCGGCGTCGACATCAGGCCGCCGAAGACGCCGCCGTTGGAAATGGTGAAGGTACCGCCCGCCATATCCTCCATGGTCAGCGTCCCGGCCTTCGCGCGCGCGCCAAAATCGCCGATGGTCTTTTCGATATCGGCGAAAGACAATTTGTCGGCATTGCGCACCACAGGCACGACGAGGCCGTTGGGCGCGCTGACTGCGACCGAGACATCGAGATAATTGTGGTAGACGATTTCATCGCCATCGATCTGCGCATTGACCGCCGGAATGTCATGTACGGCAAGCGCGACGGCCTTGGTAAAGAAGCTCATGAAGCCGAGCTTCACTCCATGCTTCTTTTCAAACAGCTCCTTGTATTTGTCGCGCGCCGCGATCACTTCGCTCATGTCGCAGTCGTTGAACGTGGTGAGCAAAGCCGCCGTTTCCTGCGCCGACTTAAGCCGTTTGGCCACAGTCTGGCGAAGGCGAGACATCCGGACGCGTTCTTCCTGACGACCGGCCACAGTGGGCACCGCAACCGAGGCGGCTGGAGCAGTTGCAGGGGTGGGAGTGCCTTTTGCGGCTGCAACTACATCTTCCTTGGTCAGTCGGCCATCCTTGCCGGTGCCCTTGATCTTCGAGGGATCGATGCCGAGTTCGAGTACCATACGGCGGACTGATGGCGACAACGGCAAGTCCGAATTTTCAGCGGGTGCCGCAACAGGTGCAGGCGCCGGTGCTGTTGCAACCGGCTGTGGTGAAGCAGCGGCAACCGCGGGTGCGGGGGGCGCAGCAGGCGCGCCTGATCCTGTTTCAATCGACGCAATTACCGCGCCGACATTGACCGTCGCGCCTTCTTCGACGGCATAGGCGCCCATCACGCCCGCGACCGGCGACGGCACCTCGATCGCGACCTTGTCGGTCTCAAGGCTGGCTATCGGCTCGTCGGCGGCTACCGCTTCGCCGGGCTTTTTCAGCCACTGGCCAAGCGTGGCTTCGGTGATCGATTCGCCCAATACGGGGACTTTGACTTCGGTGCTCATCTCTTCTTCCTTACGAGGACGGCGGCGTTACGGGTTTGGTGCCGCCGGTGCGCTGGCGACGAATTTCTTCGCGGACATTATGGCCCAGCGCGTCGGCAACCAAAGCCGCCTGTTCGGCCTGATGCCGCTTGGCGAGGCCAGTTGCGGTTGCAGCGGCGGCTCTGCGCCCGGCATAGCGCGCGCGGGTCGAACCGGTGGCAGCTTCGGCAAGGCATTCCTCGATAAACGGATCGACAAAAGTCCAGCTACCGGCATTTTTCGGTTCTTCTTGCGCCCAAACCACATCTTCGAGGTTGGTCAGGCGTTTCAGCCTGACGATCAGCGGTTCGGCGGGGAAAGGATAAAGCTGTTCGATCCGGACGATCGCAGTGTTTTTGTCACCCGCCGCGTCGCGTGCCTCCATCAGGTCGTAAGCGACCTTGCCCGAACAAAGCACCAACCGTTTTACATCCTGGTCGGCAGGTGCGTTGGGATCGGACAATATCCGCATGAAGTGGCTTTCGCCCTGAAAATCCTCTGCCTTCGATACGGCCATCTTGTGACGTAGCAGCGACTTGGGCGTCATCACAACCAAAGGCTTGCGGAACGGCCGGGCCATCTGGCGGCGGAGCAGGTGGAAATAGTTGGCAGGCGTGGTACAGTTGGCGACCTGGATATTATCCTCGGCGCACAATTGTAAAAACCGTTCGAGGCGGGCGGAAGAATGCTCCGGACCCTGGCCTTCATAGCCATGCGGCAGCAACATCACCAGGCCATTGGCGCGCAGCCATTTGGCCTCGCCCGCCGCGATGAACTGATCGATCATGACTTGCGCACCATTGACGAAATCGCCGAACTGCGCTTCCCACAAAACGAGCGTTTTCGGTTCGGCACCGGCATAGCCATATTCGAACCCGAGCACGCCGAACTCGGAGAGCGGACTGTCGAGAATCTCGAACCTTCCATGTGGAAGCGTCGACAGCGGCACATATTTTTCTTCGGTGCCTTGGTCGACCCACACGCCGTGGCGCTGGCTGAACGTGCCGCGCCCTGAATCCTGACCCGATAGCCGCACGCCATAGCCTTCCGACAATAGCCCACCGAACGCCAATGCCTCGCCGGTCGCCCAATCGATATCTTCGCCGCTTGCGAACATTGCTTTCTTGGCTTCGAGCACGCGGCCCAAGGTCGGATGGATGTTCAGCCCTTCGGGAACCGTGGTCAGCGTGCGGCCGAGGCTATCGAACAGTTTCTTCGATACACCCGTTTCGACATTGCGCCGCGCCGTTTCAGGGTCGGCGGGTTTGGACAGCCCCGACCAGCGACCGCCGAACCAGTCGGCCTGGTTAGCCTTGTAGTCGGCGGCGCCCGCGAACTCCTCTTCAAGCGTTGCGACGAAGCGCATGGTGTGTTCGTTTGCCCAATTGGCGTCGATTACACCTTCGGCCTGCAATCTTCTGGCGTAAAGCTCGCCCACACCTGGATGAGTCTTGATGACCTTGTACATCAACGGCTGGGTGAAGCTCGGCTCGTCGCCTTCATTATGGCCGAAGCGGCGATAGCACCACATGTCGATGACGATGTCGCGGTGGAAGGTCTGGCGGAATTCGATCGCGATCTTGCAGGCGAAGGTCACCGCTTCGGGGTCGTCGCCGTTGACGTGGAAGATCGGCGCCTGAACGCCCTTGGCGACGTCCGACGGGTAAGGCGAGGAGCGCGCGAATTGGGGACTGGTGGTAAAGCCGACCTGGTTGTTGACAATGAAATGCAGACAACCGCCGGTGTTGTAGCCACGAATGCCGGAGAAGCTGAGGCATTCCCAGACGATACCTTGCCCGGCAAAGGCTGCATCGCCGTGGAGCAATACGGGTAGTACTTGTTCATGCTTGCCAAGGTCGTCGCGCGCTGTCTGGTTGGCGCGCACCTTGCCAAGAACGACTGGATTCACTGCCTCGAGATGCGAGGGGTTAGGGACCAGACTCATATGCACCTTGATGCCGTCAAACTCGCGGTCGGTGCTGGTGCCCAGATGATATTTGACATCGCCCGAACCGCCAACATCGTCCGGGTTAGCCGACCCACCTGAAAATTCGTGAAAAATGATGCGATAGGGTTTCGCCATCACATTGGCGAGCACGTTGAGCCGTCCGCGATGCGGCATTCCATAGACAATTTCGCGCACGCCAAGCTGACCGCCATATTTGATCACGGCTTCCAATGCTGGAATCATCGATTCGCCGCCGTCCAAGCCAAAACGCTTGGTGCCGACATATTTGCGACCGAGGAATTTTTCATATTGTTCGGCTTCGATGACCTTGGCGAGGATGGCCTTCTTGCCCTCTGGCGTGAACTGGATCGCGGCGTCCTTGCCTTCCATGCGTTCCTGCAAAAACCGGCGTTCCTCGACATCGGCGATGTGCATATATTCGAGGCCCACCGGCCCGCAATAATTGGCGCGCAGCGTATCGACGAGCTCGCGCACCGTGGTCCACTCAAGCCCAAGCGTGCCGCCGACATAGACGCGTTTTTCAAGATCGGCCCCGGCAAAGCCATGATATTCAGGCGTCAGGTCGGCTGGAATGTCCTGCTTCGAAAGGCCCAGTGGATCGAGATTGGCGGCCAGATGTCCGCGCACGCGATAAGTGCGCACCAGCATCATCGCGCGGATCGAATCGCTTGCTGCCGAAACCGCATCGGCCTCTGCCATCGGCTTGCCAGCCGCCTTTGCTGCCGCCTTGATCTCGACCGCCATTTGGGTGGGGTCAAGCGCACCGGTCAGGTCGTCGGTGACGCCCAGCGGCCAGTTCGCGCGTGCCCAGCTTGGGCCGCGTTCAATTTCGAAATCCTGGTTTTCTATGCCCATATTCATTCTCCAGAACCTCCCCGGCACGGGGAGGTGGCAGTCCCGGAGCGAAGCGGAGGGGCTGACGGAGGGGTCCCCTCCACCACTCGCTTCGCGAGCGGTCCCCCTCCCCGTTCCGGGGAGGTGCTGTTCACCCCTTCAAAACCTCAACCAACGTCTTGCCCAATAACGACGGCGAGGCCGACATGCGGATGCCTGCCGCTTCCATCGCCGCGATCTTGCTTTCGGCATCGCCCTTGCCGCCAGACACAATCGCACCGGCATGACCCATGCGGCGTCCCGGAGGGGCCGAGCGTCCGGCGATGAAACCTGCCATTGGTTTTTGGCGACCCCGCTTGGCTTCGTCGATCAGGAATTGCGCCGCTTCTTCTTCCGCGCTGCCGCCGATTTCGCCGATCATGATGATCGATTGAGTGGCATCGTCGGCGAGGAACAGTTCAAGGCAGTCGATGAAGTTGGTGCCGTTGACAGGGTCGCCGCCAATGCCGACCGCAGTGGTCTGGCCAAGCCCTTCGGCAGTGGTCTGGAACACCGCTTCATAGGTGAGCGTGCCCGAACGCGAGACAACGCCGACCGAACCGGCGGAGAAAATGCTGCCGGGCATGATGCCGATCTTGCATTCATTGGGAGTCAAGACGCCGGGGCAGTTTGGCCCGATGAGGCGAGATTTCGATCCCGATAGCGCGCGCTTGACCTTGACCATGTCGAGCACTGGAATGCCCTCGGTGATGCAGACGATCAGCGGGATTTCGGCGTCGATGGCTTCAAGGATTGAATCCGCGGCAAAGGGCGGCGGCACATAAACGACGCTGGCATCCGCAGCCGTAGCCTGCTTGGCCTCAAGCACTGTGTCGAACATCGGCAAGCCGATATGCGTGGTGCCGCCCTTGCCCGGCGTAACCCCGCCGACCATCTGCGTGCCATAAGCGAGCGCCTGCTCGGTATGAAAAGTGCCGGTGGCACCGGTCATGCCCTGCGTGATGACCTTGGTGTGTTTGTTTACTAAAATGGACATATTTACTCCTCAACCGATCCGACACGGCTTTTGTGTCCTACGGCGTAGATAATTCCGGTTACCAAGCTGGCGATCAATCCGGCTCCGACGCCAACTGCTCCAAATAGATATAGGCCTATCAATCCCATCCCGTCGCCGTGTCCCAACTCGCCAAACGCCTCGCGCGGCAAGACAGTAACAGCGACTATTGTGACAATACCAAGAACCACTGCTGCTGCGGCCCCGAGCAAGGAAGACTTAGGCTTGCCTTCATAGCTTTGTTTCAAGCCCGCCACCCAGAATGCAGCGCAACCAAAAAGTAAAATGATAAGCAAGACGCCCATTACGCCAGCGACGGCTCAATCGCCTTACACGCCACCAGTAGTTCCTTTACCGCATCGACGCTGACAGTCAGGTTGCCCTTGGCTTCGTCATCGAGCGCGATTTCGACGACTTTCTCGACGCCGCCAGAACCAATGACCACCGGCACGCCGACATAGAGATTGTCGACGCCATATTGGCCGGTCAGGTGGACTGCGGCTGGCAGGACGCGCTTCTGGTCGTTCAGATAAGCCTCGGCCATCGCGATGCCGCTGGTCGCTGGCGCATAATAGGCCGAGCCGGTTTTGAGCAACGCAACAATTTCGCCGCCGCCGCTGCGCGTGCGTTGGACGATGGCGTCGATGCGTTCCTTGGTCGACATTCCCATCGCGATCAGGTCGGGAACCGGAATGCCCGAGACGGTCGAATACGCAATGACTGGAACCATCGTGTCGCCGTGGCCACCCAAGACGAAGCTCGTGACGTCCTTGACCGAGACATTGAATTCGTCAGCAAGGAAATGGCTGAAGCGGCTCGAATCGAGCACGCCCGCCATGCCGACGACCATATGGTGCGGCAGACCGGAGAATTCGCGCAACGCCCACACCATCGCATCGAGCGGGTTGGTGATGCAGATGACGAATGCATTCGGCGCATTGGCGGCAATGCCTTCGCCGACGGCCTTCATAACCTTCAGGTTGATGCCAAGCAGATCATCGCGGCTCATGCCGGGCTTGCGCGCGACACCGGCGGTAACGATGATGACGTCCGCGCCGGCAATATCGGCATAATCATTGGTGCCGGTAATCTTGGCATCGAAGCCTTCGACCGGGCCGCATTGTGACAGGTCCAACGCCTTGCCCTGCGGCACGCCTTCGACGACGTCGAACAATACGATGTCGCCAAGGCCTTTCAAGCTTGCGAGGTGGGCGAGGGTGCCGCCGATATTACCGGCGCCGATAAGCGCAATCTTCTTGCGAGCCATGAAACGATGTCCTTCCCTTGGGGCTGTAGCGGAATTGCCGTCGCGTTACGCGGAATCGATTAGCAGAACAACCCACTAAAGCACCATGATCAAGGGTTTTTCTGATAACAGTTTGCAATAACAATAACGGTTTAACGTGAGCACTTCAATGGCTTCGGCGCCGATAGCGGATCGGTTACAATGGTCAGCGCGACACAAATTCTAACGCGGCCCATGGCCCTCAGCCAGATAGTCCTCGCTCTGCATTTCCAGCAGTCGCGACACGGTGCGTTCGAATTCGAAACGGCCGTCCCCCTGCGCATAAAGCGCATCGGGCGCGGCATCTGCGCTGGCGAGAAATTTCACGCGATACTCGTAGAGCGCATCGATCAGCGTCACAAAGCGCGCAGCCTCATTGCGGTTGTGCGGCCCCAGCACCGGAATGCCGACCATGATGATCGTGTGAAACCTCCGCGCAATCGCGAGATAATCCGCCGCGCCGCGTGCTTCGGCGCATAATCGCTTGAATGAGAACACGGCGACGCCCTTCAGCGATTTCGGCACATGCAGCATTCTCCCGCCGCCGACGTCGATATCCTCCGAAGGCACGTTCGCGCGGTCTTCCGGTGGATAATCCGTCAGTCGAAAGAAGGTCTCGGACAGCGATTTCGTGGCTACTGCGCCGTTCGGCACCAGCCAGGTCTGCGCATTGCCGAGCCGTTCGCGGCGGTAATCGGTAGGGCCGTTGAGCGACACGATATCGAGCCTGTCCTTTACCAAATCGATAAAGGGCAGGAATAGCTGCCGGTTGAGGCCGTCCTTGTAAAGGTCGTCCGGATGCCGGTTCGAGGTGGTGACGATGGTAACACCTGCCGCAATCAGACCGGTGAACAGCCGCGACATGATCGCCGCGTCGGCAGTGTTGTTGACGACCATCTCGTCGAAGCAAAGCAGCCGCGCCTCGTCGGCCAGCGCCTCGACCACCGGTGGAATGGGATCGCCTTCCTCTTTGGCGCGCTCGACCTTCAGCCGCGCGTGGATATCGAGCATGAATTCATGGAAATGCGCCCGGCGTTTGCGGCGGATCCGGACGCTGTCGAAAAACAGGTCCATCAGCATCGATTTGCCGCGACCAACGCCGCCCCACAGATAGATCCCCCGCACAGGATCGGGCTTCTTGCCGAGGAAACGCCAGATCGTGCTGCCACGCGGCGGGACGGCTTCGAGCTCGGCCTGGGCCTTGGCAAGCGCTTGAACTGCCGCCACCTGGTCGGGGTCGGACGTCAACTCGCCTGCCGTTACCAGAGCATGATAGCGGTTCTCAGTGCCGGGCATAGGCGTCGGAAATTTTGTTCGCGCGAAGACGTGAAGACGCGAAGAAGGCTGCGCGCGAACCATTCATCGCTTCGTCGGCTTCCTGATCGTGCCTGAGAAAGCCGCAATGCGCGTTTCACCCTGAAGCACAAGCCCGCGCATGAACAGCAACCGCCCGGTTTCCTTCAGCAATTCGACCTCGGCGTCCAGCGGTTCGCCGATTACTCCCGCGCCGATAAACTGCACCGACAGATCGAGCGTCACCGCCGTTCCCACCTCGATCAGCCCGAACATCCGCGACGCGCCGAACATCGCGACATCGATGAAACCCAGCGTCACGCCGCCGTGGATCGCGTTCGAGAAATTGCTGTGCATGTGGCCGGGAAACATGCGGAGGCGGGCCTTCCCGTCACCTTCGCTCTTTACCAGCATCTTGCCCAGCACTGTTCCGTTGTAGCGGCTGGGATCGTTCATCTGCCATTTCAGCCAGCCGGGACTGTCGGGGTCCGGGCTGCTGTCGAATGCAGGAGTGTCCAACGGAGCGTCCGCCAAATCAGATGAGCCGTTCGGCAACCATCTTCTTGGTTTCGGCAATCGCCTTGGCCGGATTAAGCCCTTTGGGGCAGGCGTTGGCGCAGTTCATGATCGTATGGCAGCGATAGAGGCGGAAGGGGTCTTCGAGCTCGTCGAGCCGCTCGCCGGTCATTTCATCGCGGCTGTCGGCGAGCCAGCGATAGGCTTGCAGCAGGATGGCCGGTCCCAGAAACTTGTCGCTGTTCCACCAGTAAGACGGACAGCTCGTGGAGCAGCAGGCGCACAAAATGCACTCATACAAGCCGTCGAGCTTGGCGCGGTCTTCAGGGCTTTGCAGCCGTTCCTTGCCCGACGGCTCGGGCGTCACCGTCTGCAGCCACGGCTTGATCGAGGCATATTGCGCATAGAAATGCGTGAAGTCGGGGACCAGATCCTTGATGACTTCCATATGCGGCAGCGGGGTAATCGTGACCTCGCTCTTGCAATCCTCGATCGCGGTGGTGCAGGCGAGGCCGTTCTTGCCGTCGATGTTCATCGAGCAGGAACCGCAAATCCCCTCGCGGCACGAACGGCGGAAGGTGAGCGATGAATCCTGCTCGCCCTTCATCTTGATGAGCGCGTCGAGCACCATCGGACCGCAGGTGTCGGTATCGACCTCGAACGTGTCATAGCGCGGGTTTTCACCGCTATCGGGGTCGTAGCGGTAGACCTTGAATTTCTTCAATTTGCCGTCGGTGGTCGCGGCGTGGACCTTGCCCTTTTGGACCCTGCTATTTTTGGGAAGGAAAAAATCGGCCATTTGAATGTCCTGTCAGTCCGCTGTTACGCTTTGCCCTAACCAACGGTCGGCGCAATCACAAGCCCTCAACTTCGTCCTTCCGGATTGCTTTTTCTGCAAGTCTGACCCGCAGCTTGTCGATCTTGCGCCCGTCCATGTCGACGACCTCGAACCGCCAGCCCTGATCGGTGAATGATTCGCCCTCTTCGGGCAAATGCCGCAGGACGTGCAAGACATGCCCGGCGGCGGTGGCATAATCGCGATCATCCGGCAGGTCGATACACAGTGCTTCTGCCATTGCATCGGCAGCCATGCCACCGGAAACAAGCATCGACCCATCGTCGAGCGTGATGATGTTCGGCGCGCTTCCTTGCGCCTGGTCTGAGGCGAATTCACCGGCAATCGCCGCCAGCAGATCGTTTGGCGTAACCAGCCCCTCGAAATGGCCATATTCATCGTGGACGAGCAGCATTGGCACTTCGGTGGAGCGCAAAATCTCCAGCGCGTCCATCGCATCGAGCTGGTCGGGGACAATATCCGCGCGTCGCATCAACTCCCTGATGTTAAGCGGCCGACCGGCAATTTGCGCCACGACAATGTCGCGCGCCTGGACGACGCCGATGATATCGTCGCCGTTCTCCCCCGTGACGGGAAGCCTGGTATGCAACGATCCGACCAATGCCTCGCGGACCTCTTCCTCGGTTGCGTCTGCGGATATTCGGTCGACCTCGGTGCGCGGAGTCATCACCTCTCGCACCGGTCGATCGGCGAGGCGGACGACGCCAGCAATGACTTTGTGCTCATGTTCTTCGATGATGCCTGCATGGGTGGCCTCGGCAAAGACCATTCGCAGTTCTTCGGCGGTCAAAGCATCGCGGCTGTCGCGGCGAAGCCCGAGCGCGCGAAAGATGGTTGCGCTCGATTTGTCGAGCAACCAGACGATTGGCGCGGTTATGCGCGCGATCATCTCCATTGGTCCGGCGACAATAACAGCAATGCGTTCCGGCGCGATCAGCGCGAATTGCTTGGGGACCAGTTCGCCGACCACCAAGGACGCGTAGGTCGTGATACTGATAACAACGCCGAAGCCCAGCGTATCGGCCCAGTCATCGCGAAGCCCAAGCAGTTCTAGGCGCTGGGCTACGGGCTGCCCCAGCGTCGAACCCGAATAGGCCCCGGCGATAATTCCGATGAGGGTAATCCCGATTTGTACCGTCGAGAGGAACTTGCCCGGATCACGCGCAAGCCGAAGCGCTGCGCTCGCCCCGCGCGACCCATCATCGACCATCGCCTTCAGCTTGGCAGTGCGTGCCGAGACGATGGCGAGTTCCGACATCGCAAAAACGCCATTGATGGCGATCAGCACCAATATCGTTGCGGCATCGAACCAGGGGAAAGGAGGAAGGGGTTCCATCAGGCAAAGCTGCTTTATCGTGTCGGGTCGCCTTTTGGCAACACCTTCGCGTAAGTGGTTGTTCGATGCCGATGCGACAAAAAGTGACAGAGCTAAAAGCCTCGATGGCTCATTATGCGTTCAGCTTGGTTATGGTTATGCTTAAACTACAACTTTTGAGGGAAATACGATGAAGAAGACCAACCTTATCTCGGCGGCGCTTGTCGTTGCCATCCTGCCGCTGTCGGCTTGCGTAACCGATCCTGAAACGGGTAACCGCACGATATCGAAAGCCGCGATCGGCGGCGTCGGCGGCGCGCTTGGCGGCTATCTGCTGGGCGATTTGATTGGCGGTCGCCGCGACCGGACCGAAAAGATTGTCGGTGCAGGCATCGGTGCAGTCGCAGGGGCCGGGGTCGGCTATTATATGGACGAGCAGGAGCGCAAGCTGCGTCAGCAAACCGCTGGCACTGGCGTGAACGTCATCCGCGATGGCGACAATCTCGTGCTTGATATGCCGTCCGAAGTGACCTTTGCCGTCGACAGCTCAAACATCGATCCCAGCTTCCGCAATACGCTCGACCAGGTTGCAACGACGCTTACGCAATATGAAAAAACTTATGTCGACGTGCTGGGCCATACCGATTCGACCGGCTCCGATGCCTATAATCAGGGTCTTTCAGAGCGGCGCGCGTCTTCGGTCGCCAGCTATCTGAGCTCGCGCGGCGTTCAGCAGGCCCGGCTTGCGACACGCGGCTATGGCGAGAGCCAGCCCAAGGCGAGCAACCTCGACGAAACCGGCCGCGCCGCCAACCGTCGCGTGGAAATCCGCCTGGTTCCGGTGACGCAGGGCTGACATTGGGCGTCGCTTAAGGTTATTTAAGTTGATGTAAAAACGGCGGGACGAACAGACGGGTAGACGAAGATGATTTGTCGTCGAACCGTCTGTCCGTTCCGCCGTTTTTACATAATGGCCTCGCCAGAATGTTTCCTACACGCGTAAGATAATTTCCAACAGCCTTGGCGCGCGCTGAATCATCGCTTGTTGGGAAAGACGGTCGGCGCAAGGTGCGCAGGCGGCGTCGCCAGGCATGGCGTCCGGCTGATGGCGTGTGATGGATTAAGGCCCGTGCGTTCCATCAGACTGGACTGCGGGCCGCCTTGTGCCGTCCTGATTTACCGGTAAGGGGCAAGGTGCCTAATCCCCATACCGGCCGCCTTATAACAGGCGGGACTACGCTCGAGGGGTTTGCAGTTCCATCCGGACCTGCGAGACACCCAAAGCGCCGACCGTTGCGACCGAGCGGCTACTGACCAACTCGCCCGCGTCTTCCATCGCCTCCACCCGCGTTCATGACCGCAGCGTCGGCAACGCGACTCATCTAACCTATATGGTTGGTTGTAGGAAAGTGGGAAGTGCGACCTTGCGACAGGCCGCTGTTATTGCTGTATAATAACCGTCATTCTGTGCTGAACGTTCGAGAAAAATTGTTCGCACGAAGGCACCAAAAAGGCGGGGCTGCCCGAAAGGCAGTTCTCTCTATCGGGCCGTCGGTGGTGCCAAAAGCTTGTTTGAATGGCGCTGCGCGCGAGGGGCTTGCCCTTCTTTGTGTCTTCGTGCCTTCGTGCGAACCCAAAAAATCCGGCCGTTGCCGCTACACTGAAACGCCTTTCAGCAACTTCGGCAAATCCCCACTTTCGCCTCTCGCTTCGGCCATGAAGAAGGCTTTGGCAGGACGGGTGCGTTGTACCAGTCCCATGCCAAACCGGCGGACGGCGGATGCGGTTTTGCCGGGAATCGAAAACAGCCGGTTCAGGCTGTCGGTCGACATGGCGACGAGCAGCGTGTCGACGCTCCGCCACCGGCTATAGCGGTCGAGCAATTGTGCATCGCCGAAATCCAGCCCCAACCGCATCCCTTCGACCAATACCTCGGTCAGCGCGGCGACATCGCGAAGGCCAAGGTTCAGGCCCTGGCCAGCAATAGGATGGATGCCGTGGGCGCTGTCGCCGATCAGCACCAGCCGTTCAGCGGTGATCGAACCTGCATGGTGGAAGCCGAGCTTATAGGTCGAAAGCGGCGCGGCCAGTTCGACCGAGCCCAATATTCCCCCCATCGCTTTTTCGAGTTCCACGGCATAAGCGCGCGGCGACAGTTTCATATATCCCGGCGCATCGGCCTCATCGACCGACCAGACGATCGCCGAACGGTGCCTGCCATCCTCGGCATCGAGCATAGGCAGCACCGCAAAAGGCCCGGATGGGTAGAAAATCTCGTAGGCGATATTGCCATGCGGCTTTTCGTGATAAATCGCCCCAACCATCGCGCTATGTTTATACTGCCAGTTGGCGATGCGAATCCCGGCCTCCTCACGCGTCTGGCTTTGTCGGCCTTCGGCTACGATCATCAGGTCTGCGGTCAACTCACGGCCATCGTCGAGAGTCACTCTGGCTGCGGCACCGTCGCGCTGTTTGCCCTCGATTGTCGCTGGCATATGCAAATGGATAAGGTCGCTGGAGAGCGCTGCTTCGTATAATGTGCGGCGCAAGAAGCGGTTTTCGAACATCTGGCCCAGAAATCCATCATTGGCGTTGGGGACGAAATCCAGTGCGCCGGGTTTCAAGCCATCGCTCACCCATATCTGCTGGATCGGACAGCCCTTGCCCGCCAACGCCTCGCCCAACCCGATGGCCTCAAGCATCTTCATGCTTGAGCTCGATATCGCCGACGTCCGGCCATCGAAGCCCGGGGCGATCATCGTCTGCGGATCGGCACGGTCGACGACATGGCTCGAAATGCCGTGGCTGGCGAGTGCGAGCGCCTGGGTCAGGCCGATCATTCCGCCGCCGATGATGATTATGTCTGCTCGTTCATTCATGCGCGCCCTTATGGCGGACTTGGCGAGCGGGTTCAAAGGGGGATTTTGCCCGTAATGCCTGACAGCCTGAAGAACTTGACGGCCGAAAAACTTGACGGGGACTCCGGGGAAGGCGAAAAGGGCGTATTAACCTTATAGAGCAGTATCCCGATGGCCTCGCGCGTTTCCAAGATCACGTCCAAAACCAATATGGCCAACTGGCGTCAGATGATGCGCGCCTCGCTCATCCGCAGTGGCGCGTTGATTGGGGCGGCCGCGCTTGGCCTGTTCGCGGTGTTTTACGGCCTGTCGGTCTTGAGCTATTCACCCGCCGATGCCGCGTTCAATAGCGCGGCGGCTGGGGTACAGCACAACTGGATGGGGCAATCGGGCGCCTATCTCGGCGACGCGGCATTGTTCCTATTCGGGCTTCCGGCCATTTTCCTGTTGCCGCTGATGCTTATTTTTGCGCGCCGTTTGTGGCGCGATGTGCCGCAGCCGCAATGGAAACGGCAGTTGCTGATATGCCTGATTGGCATGTTGCTGATGGGATTCGGCATGGCCTATTGGCAGCATGGCAGCGACATCGGTTTGCCTGCCGGATGGGGCGGGACGATTGCGCTGCTCGCCGATAGCGGTGTCACGCCATTGGTGGGCCAGATCGAGGGCGGGCTTGGCACATTGATGCGGATAGTCCTGATCGCAGGTTCGCTGATCGGCGGAATCGCGCTGGTGATACGATCATTGCAACTGGAACGGCCCTTGTTCCGGATTCCGGCAATCCCGATGCCGCGCTTTCCGTCGCGCGGGCTCAACGATGTCGCGGAGGGCAATGACTATGTCGCCCCGCTGGTCGAGGCAAAGCCGCCGCGCAAGGTCATCGATCCCGAACCGCGCAAGCCGCCGGTGATCGACGACCGCAATTCGGCCCCGAAAAAGGCGGCGTTTTCGACAGGCGCGCGGCAGGGCGATTTCTTCGGCAGCTATACGCTGCCATCGCTCGATTTGCTCGACCCGCCGCCAGCAGTTGCCGTGCCGAAACTCGACAAGGCGGCGCTTGAAGCCAATGCGCGGCTGCTCGAATCGGTGCTGGATGACTTTCACGTAAAGGGCCAGATTGTCGCGGTTCGCCCCGGCCCTGTTGTCACGATGTACGAACTCGAACCGGCGGCAGGCATCAAGTCGAGCCGCGTCGTGCAACTCGCCGAAGACATCGCACGCAACATGTCGGCGCTTTCGGCGCGCGTCTCGGTTATTCCGGGGCGCACCGTCATGGGAATCGAACTGCCCAACGCGCATCGCGAGGCGGTGGTCTTTCAGGAAATGGTCGGCTCGGGTGCATTCGCCGAACAAAAGGGCGCGCTGCCGATCATTCTCGGCAAGAATATCTCGGGCGATCCGGTAATTGCCGACCTCGCGCCGATGCCGCATCTTCTCGTTGCCGGGACCACGGGTTCGGGTAAGTCGGTCGGGCTCAACTGCATGATATTGTCGTTGCTCTACCGGTTGACGCCCGATCAGTGCCGGATGATCATGATCGATCCAAAGATGCTCGAGCTTTCGAGCTATGACGACATCCCGCATCTGCTGTCGCCCGTCGTTACCGAGCCTGCCAAAGCCATCCGCGCGCTCAAATGGGCAGTCGAGCAGATGGAAGAGCGCTACCGGATGATGTCGTCATTGGGCGTGCGCAACCTGGCCAATTTCAACGAAAAGGTGCGCACGGCGAAGGCGAAGGGCGCGCCATTGGGCCGCAAGGTGCAGATCGGCTACGACCCGATGACCGGCCAGCCGCAATATGAGGAAGAAAGCCTCGCTTACGAGCCAATGCCGCAAATTGTCGTCATTGTCGACGAGCTTGCCGACCTGATGATGACGGCTGGCAAAGAGGTTGAGTTCCTCATCCAGCGATTGGCGCAAAAAGCGCGGGCAGCGGGTATCCACCTGATCATGGCGACGCAGCGGCCATCGGTCGATGTCATCACCGGCGTCATCAAGGCGAACCTGCCGACGCGGATTTCCTTCCACGTGACGAGCAAGATCGACAGCCGCACGATCCTTGGCGAGCAGGGTGCCGAACAGCTGCTCGGCAAGGGCGATATGCTCTATATGGCGGGCGGGCGCGGGCTGACGCGCATTCACGGGCCCTTCGTCTCCGATGACGAAGTCCGCCGCGTTGCCGATCATTGGCGCGGGCAGGGGCAGCCGGAATATATCCAGGCGGTTACTGAAGAGCCCGAAGACGGCGGCTTCGACTTCGGCGGCATGGGCGGCGAGGATAGCGAAGAGGATTCGCAATATCGCAAGGCTTGCCAGATCGTCTTCGAAAGCCAGAAGGCCTCGACCAGCTGGATCCAGCGGCAATTGCGTATCGGCTATAACAGCGCAGCGCGGCTCATCGACCGGATGGAGGAAGACGGCTTTGTCTCGGCCCCCAACCACATCGGTCGCCGCGAAGTGCTACGCGACCGGAACGGCGACCCGGTTTAGACGTTAAGTCGGGGTTCAAGGCCTTTGGAATAGATACAAGGGCATCTCTCCCAAGGAAAAATAAATGACTTTTGGAAAATATGCCCTGATATTCGCGCCCGCAGGGCTGGTTATGACCGTGCCGGGTTCGGCGCAGACCAGCGCCGACAAGATGGACCGCGTGGTCGCGCATATGCAGGCGGTCAGCACCATGACCTCTTCATTCACGCAGACCGACCGGCGTGGCGGGACATTGTCGGGCAAGCTCCTCCTGAAGCGCCCCGGCCATGTGCGCTTCGAATATCAAAAGGACGTGCCGCTGTTGATCGTCGGCGACGGCAAGGCGCTGACGATGGTCGACTATGAAGTGAAGCAAGTCCAACGCTGGCCGATTCGCAACAGCCCACTGGCGGCATTGCTCGACCCCGGCAAGGATTTGCGCCGCTATGGCAAGCTGGTGCCGACCTCGACCGACGAAGTGATCAGCGTTGAGGTGCGCGATCCGAAACGTCCTGAGTTCGGCGTGATTACGATGGTTTTCGTGCGCCAGCCGGGTGCGCCGGGCGGCCTGACGCTGAACGGCTGGGTCGCGCTCGATTCGAAAAACAACCGCACCAGCGTTCGACTCGGCAACATCAAATATAATGGACCAATCGCCAGCAGTGCCTTCACCTGGAAAGATCCGCGGCCCGTTCGCCGGAAAAGCTGATTATCTTTCGTTATAGGGCGATGAACCGATGCTGACTGCCGACCAGTTGCGAAGCTGAACGGCTCTGTTCATCTGGCTGACAGGAAACTATTGTATAAATTGCTCATCAGCGGTTGGCAGTTCGTGTGGTTTTCCCCCTGTTGCCCACGACGATGAGTTCAGCCTCTGATACCCGCGTGACGAACGCAAGCTTAGCCCTCATCCCAAATGCCCCCGGGATGAGGGCTTTGCTTTGTCCGCCGCGCATTTTCCCCAATCCGCTGCTTGCCCGCCACGCCGCTGGCCTCTAGGGCGATAGGCTTATGCCGCAAACTACAGAGCCTGTTTCACTGACATTTAACCTTCGCGATTGTCGCTCGAAGTTCCTCGGCAAGGAGCGGCGTGTAGGCCGGGCTGGTTGCCCGGACAAGCGACGTGACGCAGACCGAGGGGCTTCGAGCGACAACCCCTTCGGGGCGGGCCCCTTTTGGCCGCCCTTCGACTGCCCGCCTGCGGCAGTCGCTCAGGACAACAGACCTGCGTCATTGGTCGGTCACCATGCGTTAGCATGGCTCGCTCCTCATCTCTTGCACTCGGCCAAAATTGGCTCCGTCGCGGAGGTTAAATGTCAGTGAAACAGGCTCTAAGCATCGCTTCCTGGAACATCAATTCGGTCCGTGCGCGCCTCGATATCGTCGAACGCTTCTGCAAGGAAATCGCGCCCGATATATTGTGCCTGCAGGAAACCAAGGTCATCGACGGGCTGTTTCCTGAAGGCCTTTTTCGCCAGTTCGGCTATCGCCACATGATGATCAACGGACAGCCGATGCACCATGGCGTCGCGATCGTCAGCAAGGTTCCGTTACTCAATCGCCGAGTCGAAGATTGGCAGGCGAATGGCGAGGCGCGGCATATCAGCGCAGAGATCGGTACCGAAGCGACCAAGGGCGTCCGTCTCGACAATGTATATATTCCGGCGGGCGGTGAAGTTCCGGATCTGGAAAACAATCCCAAGTTCGGACAAAAACTGGCGTTCCTTGGGCGGATGACCGAATGGTCGAAGACGATTGATTGCCCCACTATATTGACCGGCGATTTCAATGTTGCACCGCTCGAACATGATGTCTGGAGTCATAAGCAACTCATGAATGTCGTGAGCCATACGAAGGTTGAACTCGAATTGCTGGCCGAGCTGAAGGCTGCTGGCAACTGGACCGACATCGCGCGCGAATTTGTCGATCCGTCGCAGAAACTGTATACCTGGTGGAGCTATCGCGCGCAGGATTGGGAGACATCGGACCGGGGACGGCGGCTCGACCATATGTGGGTGACGCCCGAATTGAAGGACAAGGCCAAGTCGCATGTCGTGCACAAGACCTGCCGAAGCTGGGGCAAGCCGTCGGACCATGCGCCGATTGTGACGGAATTCGCCTTTTGAAGGATATCGCGGCACCAAACGGCAATCCCCGCCGCGCAGCCAGCGCGATTGACGCGCTTCGCCGTGGCTGGCCTATCAGAGTTGAAAATGAAGGTCACGGCGTGACCCTTCTGGCCATCGAAACCGCGACTGATACGGCAAGCGCGACTGGCGTCATGCTGTCAGCGAGCCGGGCGGCTACGCTGAAACTTGCAAACCAGCGCGCCGCCGCCGACACGGCCTTGCCCGTTCTCATCAAGGCTCCCGCCGACCTCGATTTGTCGCTCGCCATTGCCATCGCCGACCCGGTACTGGATCTGGTCTATCCGATGAAGGGTCCGTTTTTGGCGGAGCCCTTGTCCGACGCACCATCGGCGACGGCCGCGATCGAGCTCGGCCGACTGGCAGGCCTGCTCCCGGCCTTTTTGGTGTTGCCCGAATGCGACGAGGAGATTGCGCGGGTTTCTCCCGATGATGTTACCGCATTCGACGATAGCGGCGCGCTCGAGATCGCTGCCCGCGCGAGGCTGCCGGTCGCAGCCAATGCCGATGCCGAGATCGTCGCCTTTCGCACGCAAGCCGATGCAGCCGACCATGTCGCGCTGATCGTCGGCAAACGCGATTCCTCTCCGCCGGTCATCCGGCTGCATAGCGAATGCCTGACAGGCGATGTGCTGGGCAGTCTGAAATGCGACTGCGGCCCGCAACTGCATGAGGCGTTACACCAGATTTCCGGCGCCAATTGGGGTATCTTGCTATATTTACGGCAGGAAGGCCGGGGCATTGGCCTCATCAACAAGTTGCGGGCCTACGCCTTGCAGGATCAGGGGTTTGACACGGTCGACGCCAACATCCGCCTTGGCTTTGCCATCGATGCTCGCGATTTTTCGGTTGCCGCGAGAATGCTGGAATTGCTTGGCGTAAAACAGGTGCGGTTGCTAACCAACAATCCCGAAAAGGTCCGCGGGCTTGAGGCCGAAGGAATAATGGTCGTCGAACGGCTACCCCTCAAAATCGCCGCCAATCCGCACAACGCGCATTATCTGCAGACCAAGAAAGACCGGACGGGCCACGCATTGTAGGTTTGCGGGTTCATATTCCGTCTGAGATCAATGGTTTACACCAACGCTTAAAGGTTTTTAGATCCATATCCGCCCTCATTCCATGAATGGATCGACGGCATCTTCCGGTTCCGGCTGCGGCGGTGGTCGTCTTCCGATTGCCCTGTCGATGAAATCTTCGTCGAGTGGCGTCTCCGGTAGTGGTTCGCCCGGCAGAATCCCTTCGCCGGTGCCCGGTTGCAGGATGATTGGGTTGCCATTCTCGTCAAGCAGCAGTTCCTCGCCTTCGAGCAATGGGTCCTCTTCTTCCTCCAACCGTTCGGGGAAGGTGACGTCGGTTGCAAATTCCTCGACCGGACGGCCAGCGACAGCAACGCGCATGAACGCTGCCCATGCCTGCGCCGGTGCGCGCCCGCCTTCAAGGCCTCCGACCGCGCGTGCATTATCGCGGCCCATCCAGACGCCAGTGGTCAGGCCGCTGGAGAACCCCAAAAACCAGCCGTCCTTGTTGCTGCTGGTGGTGCCGGTCTTGCCTGCGACCGGTCGCCCGATATTGGCGGCGCGTCCGGTGCCGGTGGCGACGGCGGTTTGCATGAGGTCGATCATCCCGCCTGCAACCCAGTCCTCGACCAGCTGGATCGATTTTTGCGGCTTGGCGGAATAGATGACATTGCCGTCGATGGTCGTTACCTTGGAAATGCCGAAAGGCGTGATGCTGCGCCCTTTGGCCTGAACGGCGGCAAAGGCACGGGTCATATCGATGACGCGGACGTCCGAGGTTCCGAGCACCATCGATGGCAGGGTGTTGACAGGCGTGGTGATACCAAAGCGCCGTGCCATATTGGCAATACTGCTGGTGCCAACTTCCTGTCCGATTTGTGCAGCGACGGTGTTCTTCGAATAGGCAAACGCCGTCCGCACCGTGATCTCGCCAGCATAATTGCCGCCGCTGTTGCGCGGTTGCCAGCCATCGATTTCCACAGGTTCGTCCACAACCTTGTCCTCAGGCCGGAAACCAGCCTCGAGCGCAGTCAGATAGACGAACAATTTCCATGCCGAGCCAGGCTGGCGAACCGCAGTGACGGCGCGATTGTAATTGCTGGTGACATAATCGGTTCCGCCGACCATTGCCTTGACCGCGCCATCGCGGTCGATGGCGACCAGCGCGCCTTGACTGCCACGCGGGACGTTGGCGACAATGGCGGTGGTGGCCGCACGCTGCATTTTGAGGTCGAGCGTTGTCCAGACGTCGATCGGCTTTTCAGTCTCGTCGATCAGTCCGTCCAGCTGCGGCAAGGCCCAGTCGGTGAAATAACGCACGCTGTCCTGCGGCGGCTCGTCAGCCATCTTGACCAGCGATGGCTGGACCGATGCCGCCTCTGCCGCTGTAATCATGCCTGCATCCTGCATCACGGTGACAACCACCCCGGCGCGACCAAGCGCCGCCTTCGCATCGGCTGTCGGCGAGTAACGCGAGGGCGCCTTAACGAGGCCGGCAATGATTGCCGCTTCGGCAAGAGTCAGATTTTCGGCGCCATGGTCGAAGAATTTGCGGCTGGCGGCGTCGACACCATAGGCTCCACCGCCGAAATAGACCTTGTTCAGATACAGCTCGAGTATCTGCGCTTTGGAAAATTTGGTCTCCATAGCGAGCGCGAGGATTATCTCGCGCATCTTGCGACCGAATTCCTTGTTGTTGTTCAGATAGATATTGCGCGCCAACTGCTGCGTGATCGTCGACCCGCCTTGCGTCCAGCGGCCCTCGACCGAGCGCACGTAAAAGGATCGCGTGATGCCGATTGGATCGACGCCCGGATGCATATAATAACGCCGATCCTCGACCGCGACCATTGCGTCCTTCATCTCGGCGGGAAGCTCGTCGATCCGAAGCCAGCGCCCGAAACTGGGGCCGAGTGTCTGGATCACCGTGCCGTCTGCGGCGCGGACCCGGATCATCTGCCCGTTCGGCGAGGCCTTCAGATCTTCGAAACTGTCGATCTCGCCGCGCGCGATGGCGACGAAAATGCCGATTACCATCAGCCCCAAAAGTGCCGCAATCGCGCCGATTTTCAGCAGGCGGATCGTCCACATCATGAACGGTCCACGTCCTGCCTTTACTGTATTGCTACGTGCCATTGCGCGGGGTGTTAATAACAATCCGTGCCGCTCACAAGCGACATTCGACTGGCGTCATTCAGGCTCGAAGTCCAGCGCTGCGCTGTTGATGCAATAGCGCAGGCCATCAGGCCCCGGCCCGTCGGGGAAAACATGGCCCAGATGTCCGTCGCAGGCGGCGCAACGCACTTCAGTGCGGACCATGCCGTGGGAAACATCCCGCAATTCCTCAATTGCTTCGCCATCGGCGGGCGCGGTGAAGCTGGGCCAGCCAGAGCCGCTGTCGAATTTGGTGTCCGATGCGAACAACCGGGTTCCGCATCCGGCGCACAAAAATTCACCGGAGCGTTTTTCATCGGTCAGCTTCCCGGCAAAAGCTCGCTCGGTCCCTGCTTCGCGCAACACATGATATTGCACCGGATCGAGTTCGGCGCGCCATTCGGCGTCGGTCTTGTTTATCTTGTCCATGTTTCGAAAGCCTTTCCAAGCGTCGATGTGGGGTTCGCATTGGCAAGTATCAAGGTTACGTCTTTAACCAGCCATTTACCACAATCGGCTAGGACAGGCAGGTTATGACAGGACCAGGTCATAAGCTGCGCGCGCTTGCCGTGCTGGGGCTGATGCCGTTGCTGTTGGCGGCGGGCGACGACCTTTGTCGTCTGTGCACGCCCGATAAGGCTCGCGTTTCTGTTGGTGTTGAAAACGAGATTCCCCTTTCGATCGAAATCACGACCAAGCTGGATTTCAGCCGCGCTGCTTTGTCGGGCCAAAGCGGCGGCCAGATCGAGGTCGATCCGCTGAGCGGAAACAGGCGCGTCGATGGCGGTATCGTCGATCTGGGCGGTTCGGCCTTGGCAGGATCGGCGGTGGTCAGGGGACAGCCGGGCCGCGTCGTCAGGATAGACATGCCAGGAAATGCCCGAATGACGTCATCAACCGGCGGCGTGGTCGAAATAACCGGCTTGCGTACCAGTCTGGCGGGAAATCCCCGGCTGGATCAGGGCGGGCGTCTGGAATTCTCCTTTGGCGGCAGGCTTATCGTGCGCGGCAATGCGGCCGGCACATTCCGGGCGCGGATCCCGATTACAGCGCAGTATGAGTGACTAGGTCCTGACCCTAACCCCGCCTAGCCGCCGCGCGGGCGACGCGGATCAGTTCTTCTTCCAATATCACCGCGCCAAGGCCCTCGCGCACGCTCATCAACTTGGCTTCGATCTCGATCAGATGCCCGTTCAGCCCAGCCAGCCGCGCCGATGGCCAGCGCGACAACTGCCTGACGAAATCATCGGCCTCCTTCCAGAAAATCGAGCGGGTCGCTTTCACGACCGCAGCCGGACTTGCCCCATTCTCGACCTTTGCTCGCAGCGACGCCAGCAAAGTAACCCGGCGTTGCAGCGCGCGGATGATGCGGATCGCGTCCACCCCCATGTCGCGCGCGGCCATCAACTCGCGGCCCGCTCCCCGCAACTCGCCGCCCATCACCTGATTGACCAGCTCGCTGACATTTTCCTCACCGGTTTCGGCGGATAATGCTTCGAAAGCAGCGACTTCGACCGTGGCCGGGCGCTGCGGCGATGCGTCATAATAAAGCGACAGTTTCTCTACCTCTGACTGCGCGAGCTTCCGGTCCTGCCCGGTGTAGCGCGCAATCCGCACGGCAAGGCTTCGATCGAGTTTAAGACCGACTGTCGCGGCATAGGCCATCACAGCAGCGGCGGCGTCGCCCTCTTCTGGCAGATAGCAGATATGCGCCATTGCGCGCGGATGACCCTCGACCAGTTTGCGCAATTTGCTCGCCTTGGTGAGGTTGCCCGCGGTCGCGATTACCGGATTGGCACTGCCATCGAGCGCCAGCAGATTCTCGACCGCCGCCAATCCCTCTTCGCGCCGGAAATTCAGCCGGACATAGCGTTTGTCGCCAAATAACGACAATGATGAAGCTTCATCGGCAAGCAATGCAGGGTCGTTGCGGATCCGGTCGCTGTCGAGATCGATGCGCTCGGCATGCCCAAGCTGCGCGGCCACTTGCGCGGCAATGTCGGCAATCGCCGATTCATCCTGTCCGAAAACGAAGAACAGCCGGACATCGGGCCGCCCGGTAATTGCGCCGATGAAACTGCGTTCCTTGGAGCTGCTCATTCGCCGCGGGCGTAGAGTGAAAGCCGCGTTACAATCTGGTCGGCAACGCGTTGGGCGAGGTTTTCAAGCGCGCTGTTCTCGCCCGCGATCGTCGCATATTCCGAACTGACGACGTCGATGCCAGCGTCCGAACCGGCGGTAGCATCGAGCACGGTTTCGCCGGTTGCGACGGCTATCAACTGATAACGCGCGCGCAAGGTTCGCCGCTCGCGTGTGACGGTATCGTCGGCGCGGACGCCGAAACCCTCGATCTGGTCATCGAGCGCGACCACCAGCCGGAATTGCGCTGAATCGCCCTGATGCGCGCCGAGCCTGTCGCTGAGTGCATTCCGCATCAGCCAGCCGCTTTTGCCCTGAATCGGATCGACCGCGACCGAACCCAAAGTGGTCGCAACAACGCCTTTCGATCCCCCGCTGTAGAGCGGCTGCAATCCGCAGGCGGACAAGGCGAAGACAAGCAAAACAGGGGCGATGACGCGCTTCATATGACGATATTGACCAGCCTGTCGGGGACCACGATGACCTTGCGGATGTCCGCACCGTCAATAGCATGCTGGACTTTCTGGCTGGCGAGCGCAAGCGCCTGCATTTCATTTTGCGGTAAGCCCTTGGCGACGGTCAGCGTATCGCGCAGCTTGCCCCTGACCTGCACCGCGATGGTCACTTCGTCCTCCACCAGCAGCGCGGGGTCGACCGCGGGCCAGGGCGCATCGGCGATCAGGCCCCCTCCTACTTTGGCACCCAATTTCGTCCACGCTTCTTCGGCGAGGTGCGGGACCATCGGGGCGGAGAGCAGGACGATGTTGCGGATGGCGGCATCGCGGCTGGCCGAGGGTGCGGCTTTTTCGATAGCGTTCGCAAGGTCGTAGATTTTGGCGACGGCCTTGTTGAACGACAGCGCCTCGATATCCGCGCCGATGCCAGCAATCGCCTGATGTGTCTTGCGGTCGAGCGCCTTGTCATCGCCCGTGGTGCCGCTGACCTGTCCGGTCAGACGCCACAGCCGCTGGACGAACCGCCAGCAGCCTTCAATGCCAGCCTCGGACCATTCGAGATCGCGCTCTGGCGGGCTGTCGGACAGCATGAACCAGCGCACCGCGTCGGCGCCATATTGGTCGACGATGTCATCGGGATCCACCACGTTTTTCTTCGACTTCGACATCTTCTCGATGCGTCCGGCGTGTGCTTCTTCGCCGGTTTCGATGATTTTCCAGACCTCACCTTCACGCTTCACTTGCTCGGGCGTGAGCCAGTTGCCGCTTGCGTCCTGATAGGTCTGATGCGTCACCATGCCTTGCGTAAACAGGCTGGCGAACGGCTCCTTGACGTCGATCATGCCAATATGGCTGAGCGCCCGCGTCCAGAAGCGGGCGTAGAGCAGATGCAGTATCGCATGTTCGACGCCGCCGATATATTGATCGACGGGCAGCCATTTTTCCGCAACCTCGCGGTCGAACGGCTTGTTATGCGGCTGGCTGGCAAAGCGGATGAAATACCAGCTGCTGTCAACGAACGTGTCGAGCGTGTCGGTTTCACGCCGCGCCGGTTGATGGCATTGAGGGCAATCGACCTGCGCCCATGTGGGGTGTCGGTCGAGCGGGTTGCCGGGGATGTCGAACGACACATCTTCTGGCAACTTTACCGGCAGCTGGTTTTCGGGCACCGGCACCGCGCCGCAGCTCTGGCAATGAATGATCGGGATCGGCGTGCCCCAATAGCGCTGGCGGCTGACGCCCCAGTCGCGCAGGCGATATTGCGTCTGGCCTTCGCCCCAGCCTTCGGCTTCGGCCTTGGCGATCACGTCCGCCTTGGCCTGGTCGATGGTCATGCCATCCATCCAGTGCGAGTTCACGATTTTGCCAGGGCCGGTGAACGCCGTGTCGCCTTGGAAGTCGCTGTCGGTCTCGTCGCCATCGGCAACCACGCGGGTCACTGGCAGGCCATATTTGCGGGCGAAATCAAGGTCGCGCTGGTCGTGTGCGGGACAGCCGAAAACCGCGCCGGTGCCATAATCCATCAGAACGAAGTTAGCGACATAGACTGGGAGGTGCCAGCTGGCGTCGAGCGGATGCTCGACGGTCAGGCCGGTGTTGAAGCCCTTCTTTTCCGCTGTCTCGATATCGGCGGCCGTCGTCCCGCCTCTGCGGCATTCCGCGATGAAGGCCTGCAATTCTGGCGCATTCGTTGCGAGTTTTTGCGCGACCGGATGGTCGGCGGCAATCGCGATAAAGCTTGCGCCGAACATCGTGTCGGGGCGTGTGGTGAAAACGTCGATGCCGTCGCTGCCACCCGGAAATTTGAACCGGCATTTGAGGCCCTGCGACTTTCCGATCCAGTTCTCCTGCATCAGCCGTACCTTGTCGGGCCATTGGTCGAGGCCACCCAGACCTTCGAGTAACTCGTCGGCAAAATCGGTGATTTTGAGGAACCACTGGCTCAGTTTGCGCCGCTCGACCGGTGCGCCCGAGCGCCAGCCCTTGCCGTCGATCACCTGCTCGTTGGCGAGCACAGTCATATCGATAGGGTCCCAGTTCACCGCCGACTCCTTGCGATAAACCAACCCCGCCGCGTACAGCTTCAGGAATAATGCCTGCTCATGACCGTAATATTCGGGCTCGCAGGTCGCCAGTTCGCGGGTCCAGTCGATGGCAAGACCGATGCGCTTCAACTGCGTCCGCATATTGGCGATATTTTCGCGGGTCCAGCCACCGGGGTGAACGCCCTTTTCCATTGCGGCGTTTTCGGCGGGCATCCCGAACGCGTCCCAGCCCATCGGATGCAGCACTTCGTGCCCGGTCATCCTTTTATAGCGCGCCAGCACGTCGCCCATCGTGTAATTGCGGACATGGCCGATATGGATGCGCCCCGACGGATAGGGAAACATTTCGAGCACATAGGCGCGCGGCTTTTCCGAGGCATCGTCGGCGACGAAGCTCGCCTGTTCTTCCCAAATCTTCTGCCACCGCGCGTCGGCGACGTGCGGGTTAAAACGCTCAGGTTGTTCCATGAGGCTTACCCGGAAATGGCCGACCGGCGTAGATCGCGTGCCTTGGTAAGGATGACAGCCTCAAGCTTTTGCACGGTTGCGGCGCGCAAAGGTGCGGCAACCCACTGGCCATTCTGCGACACTTCACGGCTGCCTGCGACACGCAGCGCATCGGCGCGCAGATCCTGGTCGAGGATGGAAACGGTCAGCTTGACTCGCTCGCCGGGGCTTTGCGGGTTCACATACCAGTCGGTAACAATGACGCCACCTTGCGAGTCGGTTTGCAGCAACGGCATGAAGGACAAGGCATCAAGGCTGGCGCGCCACAAATAGCTGTTGACGCCGATCGTCGTCACCTGGCTCGCGGCAAGGTCTGCCTTCGGACGTGCGCCTCCGCCACAGGCCGACAGCAACATGGTGCCGGAGGCAAGGATGAGGGCAAGGCGGGTGGTGCGCATAAAATGTCCTTAAAAACTGGAAAATATCGGGAACCTCTATATCGGCTTGCTGGCTTCGGCAAGCTTTCTGGGTGCTGAATATCAGGGAATTCAGCCACCAGTCAGGCCGCTTCTGCTAACCGGTTGTGGATATCTTGCAACATATTGGGAAAAATCGCGTTGTTGCGAAAGAATCTTTGGTTACCGGCCTTTTGAATCGGACGTTTCGGGCGTATACAAAATTTGAACAGGGAGTCGTTTTGACAGTCTAATGTCTGCGAATAAGCCTTTTCGGCGGAAAAACGCCGTTTTTGCAAGTGCTTTGCTTGCAACGGGGTCGCTTGTCCTCTCGTCTGTGATGGTTCCTGCCTTTGCCGCCAAATCCCTGGAACAGGCCAGTGCATCCTCGAAAAGCTGGTTGAATACTTTTACGCCCTCGGGTGTCGATAGTCGGCTTGCCGCAAAATTTGCAGCGACAACAAATTCCGGGAATGAACGCTTTCCGTTTACGCTCGCCGGTTCGGATTCGAACCGCAACCGAACGATCATCGTCGCAGCGCGCGCCAATTCGCGTCTGACGGCCGGTGCAGTTTCAGTGCGCAGTGCGATTGCTGCATCGGAACCCGGCAAGGGGCTGCGGCTTTCGACCATCGACTATCGCCTGACCGCGTCAAAGGGTTGGCAGGGTTTTGCCCTTCCGTCTGCGCCGAAATTGTCACCGCAGGCCCCTCTCAGCGAGTTGGGCAAGGGCGGTTTCCGCCTCGACGACGTCGCAAAAAAACCGAGCAAGTTCAGCACGAATATCAAGCTTGACCAGAACCGCGAAGTTGCACCTCCCGCGCGCGGCAGTGCAGCGGCTGGCGATTACAAGCTCGATGTGGGCGGCAGCTTCTCGATCAGCCGCAAGATCGATGTGACTGCGGGCGTTCGCTATGCCAGCGAAAACGACCGCGTCATTCCGCTGTCCGACAGCCGCAAGGACAGCGAAGCGGTGTATGTCGGAACCAAAATCCGCTTCTAACGCGGGTTTTTCCTGAAAGCATCGATCGCTGCCCAGCCGTATATGAGGCTGCGGGGAAGGCTTGGCGCCAACTGTTGGGCAACGCCGCCAAGCGCGATCACGTTCGTGTTTTCGACCTGCCTGGCGAGGCGGTTGAACGCGAGGCGGCCCAAGGGTCGCGCGCCCGGATGGCTATTGGTCGCGAAAAGCGGTGAGATGAAGATAAGGTCGGCGCGACACCGTTTGGCAAGTGCCAGTTCGCGTCGGTCATGCACCGCCATGCTGTGGATCAGTCTTGAGGTGCCGCAGCCGCGTTGATGAAATCCGTCCGCATGCCATCGTCTGGCGACCCGTTCCGGACCCGCAAGCAGGATAATGTGGCCGCGCCGCCTGCAAACCCGCGCGACTTGGTCGAACAGCAAGCGTCTTGGGGTTTCCTCGATTTCATAATGTCGGAAAACGACGCCAGACTTGACGGGCAGACGCTGGATGGCAGCCAGCAAATCGTCCCCGAAGCGCGCGTCGGTCATCAACCAGATGCGCGGGAGGGGGTGGCGGTGCTTCATCGATTTGCCTATAGCGGCGCGACATGCAGGAAGCGACAACCGAAACAACCGCCCCACGATTGGCAGACATTCAGGCGCAAATCGCCGCGGCGGCAAAGATTGCGCGGCGTGCTCCAGCCGACATCGCGCTTATCGCGGTTTCCAAAACGCGAAAGCCCGAGGAGATCGAGCCACTGTTATCGGCGGGACAAAGGCTATTCGGGGAGAACAGGGTGCAGGAAGCGGCTGCCAAATGGCCAGCGCTGAAGGCGAAATATCCTGACGTCCAGTTGCACCTGATCGGGCAGTTGCAGTCGAACAAAGCGGATGAAGCAGTGGCGTTGTTCGATGCGATCCATTCACTCGACCGGCTGTCGCTAGCGGCAGCATTGGGGAAGGCCATGCGGTCGCAGGAGCGGCCTATCCCCTGCTTTGTGCAAGTGAACATTGGAGGGGAGGAGCAGAAAGGCGGCTGCGCGATCGAGGCGTTGCCCGACCTTCTATCCACCGTTCGAGCTGAAGGCATTCCGCTGGCCGGACTGATGTGCCTGCCACCGGCCGAAATCGAGCCAGCGCCGTTTTTCGCTTTATTGGCCGAACTCGCCGTGCGTCACGGATTGCAGGGCCTCAGCATGGGAATGTCGGGCGATTTCGCGACCGCAATCATGCTGGGCGCGACGCACATTCGCATCGGCACCGCTTTATTTGGCGAACGCAGCCAGGGCTGATAGGTCGAACCGCGCGATGTTCGTGCGCGTCGGCACAATTGCTTCGGCGCGCTCGTCGCCGTCGAGATCGCACGCGGTCAGGATCGCGACATGAGCGGCGTCGAGTCCGCCGGTCAATGCCCCGAAAGCAGGCATGATCAGTTTGCGCTCGCTCCGCACGAAACAGCGCCGCGAGACCATTCGACCACGCACATGCTGGCGGAATTTCGGGTGGAAATGCCCGGAAATCTCGGGAAGTCGGCAACCTTTTTCGGCCTCGTGGCGTAACAATATCCCGTCCACTTCCATTTCGATGGTCGACTGCCCGCCCCAGCGCCCGGTCAGGCCCTTGTCGTGGTTTCCGGTTATCCATACCCAGTTGGTACAGCCGATCAGCCCCCTCAGCAGTGCTGCGGCTTGTCCCGACAGCCGGTGTTCGCCGGCATCGTCATGAAAATTATCGCCCAGACAATAGACGCTCTCGACCGCATATTGCCCGGCGAGCATCTCCAGCTCATGCAGTGTTGCCATGCTGTCATAGGGCGGCAGCATCTGGCCGGTGGTCGCGAAGGCGCTGGCTTTTTCGAGATGGAGGTCGGCCACGAGCAACGCGCGCTGGCTGGGCCAATATAGAGCCGCGTCGCCCGCAATCTCGAAAATATGTCCGCCGAAGCTGAAACTGCGTGTCATGCCGCCGCCTATGCGCAGGGCTTCCCTCGCTTGCAAGCGCCTATTGCGCGGACGCCATCCTCGCTGGCGATTGGCGCTCCACGCCTTTGGGAAGGTCGAACCCTACCCGCCGGTTGCCGAAATCGATCATCACCCTGTCGAAAAGCTTCAGCGCGTCCATACCGAGCAAAATCGCCGGTTTCTTCTCAAGGCCAAGCGCCGTGAACGCATAATTATCGGCGAAGGTGATGGGCAGGTCGCTAATGCTCAAGCCACCAATCTCGATTTGCTTGATCTGATTATACTCGCCCGGCAAAATCGCCCCGGTAACGCTGCGCATCGTCACCGGGATATAGGCAATCCGCAACTGACGCGGGCGCAATTTTGCCTTAAGCGCATTATTCGCCATGCTGCTTTGCGCACCGGTATCGAGAATGATCTCGATTCTGGTCCCGTTGATTTTCGCTGTTGAAATGATCATCCGGCCCGCGCGCTTTTTGGCGCTGACGATGATCATGCCGTTCTCGATTTTGGTCTTTCCGCGTCCTCTTGCCGACGGCAGGACATCCATTTTCTGCTGTTTGAAATCCAGCAACACTCTGCTGTCTTCAAGGCTGTCGATACCGAGGAGCCCATATGCCCCAAGATTCGCGCGCTCCAGCCCCGGCGCTTCCAAACCCTCCAGATTGACGGCTGCAGTGGTCAGCCGATCTATGAAGAAGGAATTGACCTGCGATTTCCCGGATATCGTCGCCAGTGTCAGCTTCGGACCCGATTCCAGCGCCAGTTTTTTGGCAAGGTCATTGGCGATCACTGTCCGTTCGGACCCGGTGTCGACGATAAAGGGCACCGCTTCGCTGCCGTTCACCTGAACCTGAACGGTCATCCGTTCGCTGCTGTCGATGTCGAACTGTTGAACGACAGCGAGGTCGGTCTGCGGATCAGGAGGCAGGGCCTGCGCTACCGCTGATACCGGGAAGCAAGATAGCAGCCCGAGGCCGAGGATCGCGCGTGATATCCGTTTTGTCATTCTCAATCTCCCGCGATCATTCTACGCCTCTTCAAGGAACGCGGCAAGCCGCCACCGTCGAAGCAATTGCGGGCTTGGTCGAGACAGGGGATCGAGTCGATTGCCGGTTCAGGGCGTCATCGCCACGCCCGCCAAACTCTCTGCCTCAAGTAACAATTCATCATCGACCGACCCCTGCGCCACGCTCTCGCGCCCGATCATAACCAGCAACGGCACCGCCAGCGGGCTGACGCGGTCGAGATCGACATGCAGCATGGTGTCGGCGGCGCGATCCAATAGGTCGCCCAAGCGCCCGACATCGGTCAGCCGCGCGCGGGCGTCGGCCCATGCCGCCTCGAGCAGCAGATGGTCGGGCTCGTACTTGCGCAGCACGTCGTAGATCAGGTCGGTCGAAAAGGTCACTTGCTTGCCGGTCTTGCGCTTGCCCGGATGCTGGCGCTCGACAAGGCCGCTGATGACAGCGACCTCACGAAAGGCGCGTTTGAGCAGATAGCTTTGCTCGACCCAGTCGACGAACTCGTCGGCCAATATGTCGGCGGAAAATAATGCTGCCGGCTCGGTAATCGGCCTAAGGCTCCACACGCCCAGCGCGTAATCGCTGGCGACAAAGCCCATCGGCATCAATCCGCGGCTTTCCATCCGGCGGGTGATGAGCATCCCCAGCGACTGGTGCGCGTTCCAGCCCTCGAACGGATAAGCGATCATATAATGCCGCTTGTCGTGCGGAAAGGTTTCGACGAGCAACTGCCCCGGATGGGGCATCTGGCTTCGGTAAGCCTGCATCTCGAGCCATTCGCGTACCTCATCGGGGAACCGCGACCAGCCGGCGCGATCCACCAGCATATGCCGCACGCGATCGGCAAGATGCGTGGTGAGCGGCAATCGCGCGCCCATATAACTCGGTATGTTCGCTGCCTGCTTGGTCGCGGCGCGAACGATCAGGTCGAGATCCTTGATTGACTCGACCTCAAGCGCCATTCCGGCAAAGGTGAAGGTGTTGCCGGGCGACAAGGTGGATGCAAAACCCTCTTCGACCTTGCCCAATTTACGTCCGTTGCGAAAGCGAACGTCGAGCATTGGCGAATCGACAATGATGCCAGCGTTGAAGCGGTGCTGCGCGGCGAATTTGGGGTGTGACAGATGCCATTTCCCGTCGGGGCGTTTCACAAGTTTTTTGAACTTGTCATAAGCCTTGAGCGAATAGCCGCCGGTCGCAATGAACTCGATGACGCGCGTGAAAGTGGCTGCATCCAGCGCCGAATACGGCAAAGCCGACTGCACTTCGGCTAGCAACTCCGCCTCATCGAACGGCCCCGCACAGGCAATGCCCATCACATGTTGTGCGAGCACATCGTAACTCCCGGCGCGGAAATCCTCGCCGTCGCGGACGCCTTCGGTCACCGCATCATAGGCTGCCTGCGCTTCGAGATATTCGAAGCGATTGCCGGGGACGAGGATTGCCTTGCTCGGCTCATCCATCCGGTGATTGGAGCGCCCGATGCGTTGCAACAGCCGCGAAGACCCCTTTGGCGCGCCCATCTGTATGACGCAATCGACATCGCCCCAATCGACGCCCAGATCGAGCGACGCGGTGCAGACCAATGCGCGCAACCTGCCGTCGGCCATCGCCCCCTCGACCTTGCGCCGCGCCTCGATCGACAGCGAGCCGTGGTGGATGCCGATGGCATATTTGGGTTCATTCGCGTCCCATAATTTCTGGAAGATAAATTCGGCCAGAAAACGCGTGTTGCAGAAGATCAGCGTAATCTTGTTACGCCCGATTTCCTCGATCAGCTGCGGAATAGCATGCTGCCCGCTATGCCCGGCCCACGGCACGCGGCCTTCTGGAAGCAGAATCGTCAAGTCAGGCTCCGCCGCCGCCTCGCCCTCGACCAGCCGGACACGGTCGATATCGCCATGGGGCGCGAGCCAGGCGCGATAGTCGTCGGGATCGGCGACAGTGGCCGACAGTGCGACCCGCTGCATGTTGGGGGCGAGTGTCTGGAGGCGGGCGAGGCTGAGGCTCAACAAATCGCCGCGCTTGCCATTGGCGAAGGCATGGACCTCGTCGACGATCACGCGCTTGAGCGTCGAGAAGAGGTGCGGGCTATCCTGGTGCGTCAAAAGCAGCGAGAGCGACTCCGGTGTGGTCAGCAAGATATGCGGCGGTTTGACTCGCTGCCGTTGCTTCCGGTCCGAAGGCGTGTCTCCGGTGCGTGCTTCGATCCGTATGGGGAGGCCCATCTCCTCGACAGGCATCAGCAAATTGCGCCGCACATCGACTGCGAGCGCTTTGAGCGGTGAGATATAGAGTGTGTGAAGCCCGCCCTCAAAATTCCGTTCGTGTCGAGCATCGTCGAGACACCCATCGGTGGCGCGCGAACTCAAGCCATTTCGACTGGGCTCGATGCGAACGGATTGGGCGGACGAGATTAAGTCTGCAAGTGTCGGCAAAAAGCCCGCGAGCGTCTTCCCCGCACCAGTCGAGGCCACCAGCAGGGCATGTCGCCCTTCGCTCGCTGCATCCAGCATCTTCAACTGATGCCGTCGTGGCTGCCATCCGCGCGCCGCGAACCAGTCGGTGATAATGGGTGGCAGAGCAGTCACACCGGTTTAATGCCCGGCTTGCTCCCCGCGTTCCAGCCCTGACGCCGCCAATTGCGCATCGATCTGCGCCATCAGCCGGTCGAGACCCTCCTCCGAAGAAGCCTCCGCCCGCGCCACCAGAACATCTTGCGTGTTCGACGCGCGCAGCAGCCACCAGCCATCGGGCGTGTTCACCCGTGCGCCGTCGGTGTTGTCGACGTCTGCACCGTCTGCCGACAGCCGTGCCAGCACTTCGTCGATCACCGCGAACTTGCGGCTCTCATCGACTTGAAAGCGCATTTCGGGGGTGTTGATCATTTCGGGCATCGCGCTGCGTAGTTCGGTGACGCTTTTGCCGAGCTTGGCCGATGCTGCCATCAGGCGCACAGCGGCATAGATCGCATCATCAAAGCCGTAATATTGATGCTTGAAGAAGATGTGGCCCGACATTTCACCGGCCAATGGCGAACCCGTTTCCTTCATTTTGGACTTGATCAGGCTGTGCCCGGTTTTCCACATCAGAGGCTTGCCGCCAAGCTTGGCCACGCGGTCGAATAACGCCTGCGATGCCTTCACATCGGCGATAATCGTTGCGCCGGGTAAATCACCAAGCACATCCTCTGCATAAATCTGCAAAAGCTGGTCGCCCCAGATCACCCGGCCCTGGCCGTCGATCGCGCCAATCCGGTCGCCGTCGCCGTCGAAAGCCACTCCAAAATCGAGATTTCTCTCCGCGACAAGCTTTTGCAAATCGACCAGATTCGCCGGGTCGGTGGGATCGGGGTGATGATTGGGAAACTGGCCATCCACATCCACATACAAAAGATGGTGCTCACCCGGCAGCATCTTGACCAGCTTTTCAATCGCCGGTCCCGCCGCGCCATTGCCTGCGTCCCAGCCGATGCGAAACGCCTTTTCGGGTGCCGCTTCGGCGACGCGGGCAACATATTGGTCAAGGATATCGAGATGTTCGGACGTGCCAGTGCCCTCCACCCAGTCCCCTGCCGCCGCCATCGTTCCGAGCAACTGGATATCGCTCCCAAAGAACGGTTTCCCCATGAGGACCATCTTGAAGCCATTATAATTGGCTGGATTGTGGCTGCCGGTTATCTCGATGCCGCCGTCAACGCCGTCCAATACGGCTTCGGCATAATATAGCATTGGCGTTGGTCCCATGCCGATGCGGACAACATCGATACCGCTGTCGTTGAGTCCGCGCACCAGCGCTTCTTCGAGCATTGGCGAGCTGACCCGGCCGTCATAGCCGACTGCTGCTTTCTTGCCGCCAGCACGCGCCAGACAGGTGCCGAAACCGCGCCCGATGGCATAGGCATCATTTGCACCAAGTGTTTCGTCGATAATCCCGCGAATGTCATATTCACGAAGCGAGGTGGGATGGAAATTGTGGGGCATGGGGGAGACTCCTGAACAATATCGGGCAAGCGCCTAGCTGGCTTTGTCCCGCAAATCACGCAGCAAAAGGTCGCGGGCGGCATTTAGTTCCTTGGCGCGCTCTTCGCTGCCGCCGATATCGGGATGGTTCTTGGCGATTAACGCAGCGTGACGCTCGCGGATGCTCTGTTCATTGTCAAAGCGTGACACGCCCAGCATGAAGCGAGCCTTGTCGATGGCATATTGGTCGGTCTGCTTGGCACCCGTGCCGAGCAATCGCCAAGTCAGGCCGCGATACCAGAGAACCGCAATGCCGATGGCCGCAACCCCGACTATCAAATTGCCGCGCATAGCGAGGAATCCGCCTGCCAGCCCGAGCAGGACCGGCAGCAATTGCGCGGTGCGCAGCTTGCCCTTCCACATCGCAAAGCCAAGCGCCGCGACGATAAGGGCAATGATAATGGCCATCAGACGAGTGCCGCGCTTTCCAGCTCAGGAAGCGCCAGCCCGGTCACGAGTTCGCGCAGTTCCTGACGCGCGACGATATGCGCCGTCGCAAGTTGCCCCAAATGCCCCTTGTCGATCAGCGTCAGGCCTGACGGAAACAGCTCGCGATAGATTACGCGTTCGTTGAGGCCGGGCACCGAGCGGAAGCCGACGCGTTTGGACAATTCCGCGATCGCATCGGTCATGCGCTGCTGGTTGCGCGCCTCCATATTGTGCAACCGGTTGCGGACCACAACCCAGTCGATGGTGACGCCGTCGGCCTTGGCACGCTCCTTGCGCGCTTCCCAGATCAGCTCCGCATAGAAGCTGAGCTTGCGGACCTTGAAATTTTCGGCATCGACCTGACCGATCAGGTCGAAATCGACGAAGCTGTCATTGATCGGCGTGACCAAAGTGTTGGCCCGCGTTGCGACAAAGCGCGCATATTTGTCGTCGCGCCCGGGCGTGTCGAACACCAGAAAATCATTGTCGCGGCCGAGTTTCTCGATCTGCTTTTCAAGCGTGGCGAGCGATTCATGCTCGAACACCTCGAATGCGGGCATGGGCAATGATATGCCGCGCCGCTTCATGGTGTCGCGGCGGTTTTCGAGGTAGCGGTGAAGCGTCCGCTGCCGCGAATCGAGATCGATACAGCCAACACGGGCGCCGCGCGATGCCAGCGCAATCGCGACGTGCACCGCCGTGGTCGATTTGCCGGTGCCGCCTTTTTCATTGGCGAAAACGATATGATGTGCCCCGGCCATATGCCCAATATTACCCCTGCTCGATATTTGCCTTGATATGCTCTACCGGCATCTTTCATAGGCTTCGGGATAGAGCCATTAAACAAGGCGGCGGGCGGGTGCAAATCATCAATCATCTTGACTCATTGCGGGACAATATCGCCGCATTGCGCAGGGACCGGGGCCGTATCGCGCTCGTCCCGACCATGGGCGCGCTGCATGCCGGACACCTAAAGCTGGTCGAAGCGGCCAAGCGCGCGGCCGATGCGGTAGTCGTCTCCATATTCGTCAACCCCACCCAGTTTGGGCCAAATGAGGATCTCGATGCCTATCCAAGGACATTGGAGAGCGATTCCGTACAACTGCTCGATGCCGGCGTCGATCTGCTGTGGGCGCCGAATGCGTCAGCGGTCTATCCCCACGGATTTGCAACGAGTGTTCAGGTCGGTGGACCGAGCGACGGCTATGACGGCGCGGCCAGGCCGGGGCATTTCGATGGCGTTGCGCTGGTGGTGGCGAAACTGTTTAATCAGGTCCAACCCGACGTCGCTTTTTTTGGCGAAAAGGATTTCCAGCAACTGGCAGTCATTCGCCAGATGGTGAGAGACCTCGATTTCGCGCTTGAGATTGTCGGCGTGCCGATCGTGCGCGATGCGGACGGCTTGGCGCTATCATCGCGCAATGCCTATCTGAGCGTTGAAGAGCGAGCGGCGGCATTGGCTTTACCAAGGGCGCTTAATGCAGCAGCAAAGTCGATAAGCGCAGGTGGCAATGTAGATGCCGCCACCGATGCCGCGACCGCCGAAATATTGGCTGCCGGTTTCGGCAGGGTCGATTATTTCGCACTCGTCGATTCATCCACGCTGGAACAACTTCATGCCTATGACGGTCGAAGCACCCGATTGCTGGCAGCGGCAAAAATCGGGAAAACCCGGCTGATCGACAATCTCGCGGTGTAAAGCGGCTCGACCGCCGGGTGTTTTGTTTCGCGCAGAGGCGCTTTGCTAGGTTATCCCGCGATTGCCGGTCTGCTCCGAAACCTTGTTAAAAGGATTTCGCGCGAAGGTCGCGAAGGAGCGAAGATTCGCGAAGGGAATAAACCTCGCGCGAAGCGCTTTCATAAAACACCTCGGCAAGCAATATGGTCCGATTTGTGAAAAGGCCCTTCGGGCAGGGACAACCCTTTCGCGAATCTCCGCTCCTTCGCGACCTTCGCGCGAAATGAAATAATACACGACGCGTTTGTCAGCGCGAAACGTCCGCATTATCCCATTCAGAACGGATGAGGATTTTCGCATTTGCGTTAATCTTTTGTTATCCATCTTCCGCGAAGTTGCCCTGACACAGTGGATGTGTGGGGGCAGAAAAATGGGTAACAGTCTTAAAAGCGCGAATTTTCTGATGGAGAGCCGTCTGGCCGACGCGGCGCGGGGCAATGCCGATGCGTTGTACGATCTTGGTATGGCCTTTTCGACGGGCAGCAATGGCGTCGACGTCGATCTGATCGAGGCGCATAAATGGTTCAACCTTGCCGCACTGAACGGCAGCGAAGCGGCAATGATGTGCCGGGCGGATATTTCCGACGACATGACAGCACGCGAAATCGCCGAAGCACAGCGCCAGGCGCGCGCATGGCTGCAATCGACCGATCAGCGCCGCGCGGCCTGAATTCACGCTTTCGTAATTCCTGTCATTTGCTAAGTCCGCCCCAACCAAACAGGGGAGGCGCAATTGGCCAATGTAACCGTCACCGAAGTTTTCCTGATCGCGATGATTCTGATCTTCGCGGTGCCCTATCTGATCTGGCGGCTTGGCCGCACCGAATATTATGCGCCGCTTGTCGTCGTCCAGATCATCTGCGGCATATTGCTTGGCCCCGGCGTGATGGGGGCTGCGTTCCCCGATTATTACAGCTTCGTTTTCCGGCCGGAGGTCATCACCGCGCTCAACGGGGTAGCCTGGTGGGCGGTGATGATCTTTGTCTGGATTGCCGGGATTGAGCTCGATCTTTCCGAGGCGTGGAAGCGTCGGCGCGAGACGGGGGTGACCGCCGGGATGGCGCTGTTTGCACCGCTTCTGTTTGGCAGCATAGCGGCCGTGATGTTGCTGCAAACAGGTTCGGGCTGGATTGGCGAGTTCGGCCAATATTGGCAGGTCGTGATCGGCATCGGCATGGCCTGCGCGGTGACGGCGCTGCCGATCCTGATCCTGTTCATGGAAAAACTGGAAATACTGCGGCAACCAATCGGCCAGCGGATATTGCGTTATGCGAGCCTTGATGACGTCGCGATATGGGGTGTGCTCGCGCTGATCCTGCTCGATTGGGAGCGGATTGGTCGGCAGGGCGCGTTCCTCGTCGCCTTTACCGTCGCGGCCTATCTTATCCGCCGCCTGATGCAGAAAATACCCGAAAGCGACCGTTGGTACGCTGGTTTGGTCTGGCTTGCGCTTGCCGGATTCGCTGCCGATTGGGCCGGGCTTCATTACATGGTCGGCGCGTTCCTGTCGGGCGCGGTTCTCGATGCGGAATGGTTCGATCAGAAGCGGATGGACGACTTTCGCGGCAATATATTGCTCGCCATCATGCCGGTGTTTTTCCTCAGCACCGGGCTGCGGACCAATTGGGATGTCGGCGGAGTGGCGGTGTTCGCCGCCGCTGCTTTGCTGTTATTTGCTTCGGTTGCCGGAAAGCTCGCCGGAATTCATCTCGCGGGCCGCATCCTGAAATGGGAAAAGGGCGAGGCATCGCTGATCGGATGGCTGCTGCAGACCAAGGCGCTGATCATGATCATCTTTGCTAACATCCTGCTCGACAAGCAGATCATCACCAACGAGACATTCACCGCGCTCCTGCTGATGGCAGTGGGCAGTACGATGTTGACGATCCCGGTCGTGACGCCGAAGCTCAAGCAATTGAAATCGGTTATTTCGCGGTCGGCCTAGGGTCTGTTGAGATTCATTTCCCGAATTGCCTTTACCCCTGTTCGTCATTCCCGCGAAGGCGGGAATCCAGCCCCTGCACGTGAATTCCGTGCAGCCCCTGCTGATCAAAACGACAGGTCAGGAGTTGGATTCCCGCCTTCGCGGGAATGACGGAGGATTATTTTTTCAATATGTTTAGTTTTGAATCTCAACAGCTCCTAGAGCGACTAATCAGATTGCCGGATAAGGAATAACACCAACCATGACTGCCCCCATCATCGTAACCGGTGCCGCCGGTTTTATCGGTCACGCCGTGTCGCACCGCCTGCTGGCGCGGGGCGAGCGGGTCATCGGGGTCGATATCGTCAACGATTATTATGACCCGGCGTTCAAAGAGGCACGGCTGGCTACCTTTGACGGCATCAACAGCTTTGCCTTCGAACGCATGGACATCGCCGATGCCGAGACGATGGCGGCACTGGTTCGCGATAACAAGGTCACCCGCGTCGTCCATCTCGCGGCGCAGGCGGGTGTGCGCTATAGCCTTGAAAATCCCTTCGCTTACGAACGCTCGAACCTAGCCGGACATCTGTCGGTGATGGAGGCGTGCCGCCACGCCGAAGGTTTTGAGCATCTGGTCTACGCTTCGTCGAGCTCGGTCTACGGCGACAAACCCATGGGCGGCGAGGGATTTACGGAGGACGAACCCGCCACCGATCCGGTCTCGCTCTACGCCGCAACTAAGCGCGCCTGTGAATTGATGAGCCAGTCCTATGCCAAGCTATACGGCTTCCCGCAGACCGGCCTTCGCTTTTTTACTGTCTACGGTCCTTGGGGGAGGCCCGACATGGCCTATTTCAGCTTCACCCAGAAAATCCTCAAAGGCGAGCCGATCGAGGTTTATGGCGAAGGCAAAATGGCCCGCGATTTCACCTATATCGATGACATTGTGGACGGCATTATCGGCGCGCTCGACAATCGGCCGGAAAAAGGCATGCACCGGATTCTGAACATTGGCGACAGCCATCCGGTCGGCCTGATGGAGATGATCGAAACGCTCGAAAAGGCCATCGGGCGCGACGCGGTTAAAATCATGCGCCCGATGCAGCCCGGCGACGTGACTGCCACCTATGCCGATGTGTCAAAGCTCCACGCGCTGACCGGATACCAGCCAAAGGTAATGCTCGCTGAAGGATTGCAGCATTTTGCCGACTGGTATCGCGAATATTACGGAAAGACTGGTGGAGCCTAGGGGAAATGATATTTTGGCCTTGAAACCCCTAGAAATCCTTACTTTTTGTTACTTGCTACAATCGCGCCTGTAATCCCAACCTGTAGCAAATGCAACCAAGATTGCGTTCTTTAAGTCCATAAAGCGTGCAATCATTCCAAGTCCGCAACGGGGAACATCGTCGGCTTGGTGTCACGCATCAGTTCGACACCTTGCCTGTCGGCACATTTCATTGTCACTTTACCTTCTCAAATTTATTATCCAGCCTCATTGGGCAAAGGGCTAGGCAGCCCATTTTCGCGGAGAATTTTGCCAAGCTTTCCATATAGATTGGGGTTACCCCGTTTGCTATTTGGATCATTGCAGACGGTCGATATGAAACCACCGCCATCTCGCGAAGAGATGTGGATGTGCTCTGTAGCTTCGTTAAACCAAACACCTATTTTCAAATACGCTGTTTTCTTGGTCATGGCATCAAGTCTCCGGACCACTGTGTTCCCAAACAACTTTTGCAAGGCTCTTAAACTTGGAAATGCTTAGTGCGCCTCGTTCGTTTCGACTTTTGCTTCCCGGCACTAACAAAGCGTTTATGACAACCTCGCGCTGAGCCTCCCAAATAATCCACGGCTGGTACGCCGTATTGAGCATTACGAGCATCACTGTATCAAAAACGCTTGTAACTTTTATCGACCCTAGTCGTTGTCCACCGAGTGTGCGACCGGGACCAAACATTCGTGTTTTTATCTGAATGCGTTTTCCGTCTGATCCTACAGCATCATATCCCGGTGTCCGGGCATCGACCAACTGCAAGCCCAATAAACGTGCAGCCTCATATTCGCCAATTTCTCCTGTAATGCCGAGCGGCTTGCCGGTCAGCGCGTAGTATGCAGTCGCAGCTTGCCGTGCTGGTTCGAGCAATGCACCAACATCGTCGATATTGATCGTCACAAACCTGCGCCCCCTATGGTGATTTTATTGAAAAGCGCTTCGATTTCGCCAGCGCTCCATCGCAATCTCATCGGTGGGGCCGCTAGGCCCGATGGCTTTGCATGATCCGCAGACAACTGCCTTGCCGTCGGAGGCGTAAATAAAGGCAGCTTCCGATGAACCACAAAATGGGCAATTTGTACCTTCTCGGCCCTTTGACGTTCGGCCTGCCCAGAGCTGCTCGGCATGTTCTTCAGTCACACCATGTGGCCCCTGTGCGAAGCAATCGTCGCAGCACACGAAGTCGAATGGCTCAATACCGCCGCCAATTGACACACTAAGCTCTTCCGACCCGCAAAAAGGGCACGTTTCGTCAGTCACTTTTCAATCCATCCTTGATAGGTATAAACATATTTCAACGGATGATCATAATTGTCCAGCATCGAGTTGACGCTGTCGGCGCAATACCTATCGTATTGGAGTTAGTCACGAACGCCATCGTTTCAGGTTGCAACGAGTTGCAAGTTTTGGCGTCCGGTCCGCCAACTGTGTGGTTCAGTCTCATTGGAGCCGACCTCAATGTGGCGAGCTAAACATGAACCCGCACATCATAGCCCAAAGACCGCAACGCTTTTGATGTCCTGCCATTTCTGGGAGGAAATTTGTCGGGCATTGCCCAGCCCACAAGTTCGCCGAGCGTGCTGATGCCCATTCCTTCCAACTTCCAAGCTGGATCGGCAACGGCCTGCCATAAACGGTCAGGAAGCAGGTCTTCGGCACCGCCATACAAAATGTGATCAAGCACGCGGAGCACGGTGCTGCCGTTCTGTGTCCGCTGCTCCCAGAGGAGCTTGCAAAGAGCATCGAGCTTCTCCGGAATTGTGTAGGCAACGCCTTCAGGAAGTTTGACCAATGAATTCCGTGCACGACGGGCAAAATCCCCCATCGCATAGACTTTGCCCGCAACAGTGCGGAAATCTTCAAATTCAAGATTTGGCAGCTTTGAGGGTTGAAGCAAATCTGCCAACTCCCGCGATACACCGTTGATAACGACATCTTCACCGGGCCAATCCGATGGAGCCTTAGGTAGTTGATGCCACCATGCGATTGCATCAGTCAGAGCCTGCTCGCGCCGATTTCTGTTTTCTTCGTAGTATGACGCATACATCGCCCTTCGCCCATCAAATGTTTGATGGTAATAATGAGCGTGCAAAAACTGGTCCGCTTGCGCTCCGACAGACGCGTTTACGTCAACCCAAGCTGGCCGTGAGTGGCTTTGGCTGACCCTTGCCGCAATATCCCGGAGCAACTGAAGCGTTTCGTTCCATTCGTATAGAAAATCCTCTCGACGGCGGTCACTTGCTTTCTTTGCCGTTGTAACGATCAGGCCATTCCAATGACGGACGCTTGGATGCGACCAAAAGGTTCTATCATCCACTTCTGCTTTCTTCAGCCGCTTTGCCCGCTCAATCATCAAATCACGCAATTCGTCCGTTAGCGGGGCCGCGTTCGTATCCAGTGTGGCAAACATTTGCTCAAAATCAGCGATTTGTGCGGTGCTCAGTTCCGTTTCGTCAAAATAGCATCCGGCTTCGACATTTTTATTCCAAGCCGGATAGGTCAGATTTGCTGAACCAATATAAATGCCAAAACCACGCCACCAGATCACTTTTGCATGGTGGTGTTTTACGAGTTTGCAGACGAAGTCAGGTGACTTTTTCTTCAGAAACGCGTTTAGGATTTCAATCTCGACCGGGACGGTTTCATCCAGCCTTCCCCAGAATTTTAGCGGCACATTCTTCTCAAAGCACCAGTTCAATAACATCCCGGAATGATGAAACCCGGCTGCATAAGCTACGCCTGCCCAGACTTCCTCCGTTCGCCGCCGTCCATCGATCTCCCGCTCCGCTTCAAGCAAAAGGTCGGCGAGAAATTCGCCGTTGATCCCGCCCAGAATGAGTTTCAAATTATCTTACCCCTCATTTCCCGCGCCAATTTTATGGCTAATTGCGTGACCCTTGGCGGTTTCGGAAATTTCCATATCGCATTGCCTAAAAACAAAATTTGGAGATACAAAGCGCCATGTTAGCGGAAATCATTATTGGGGCAATCGGCGAAGCAGCACTTGGGTATGCTGCAAAAAGGGGCGGTAAACTATTCCAGTCTGCCAAAGCAAAAAAAGAGATAGCCGAAATTGGAGCGAAATCCATTGAGGCCGGTATCTCCAAGGCTCCAGCGTTGGCCGATGACCTCCGATCAACAAGTTTTGCAAAAGGCGTATTTGTTCCCGTTCTGGAAAACCTGATTGTCGATCCTTCAAAGTTGCCAGACCCCGAAGGTTTGGCGAACGATTTCGTAAGTTTGTTCGTCGAGCGCTTTGCCGATGGGGAGAACACTGACGAAACGCTCAGGCGGATTTTTCAAACGGAGCCGACTGAGCTTAAGGATGCATTCGCCGCCATGCTCAGAGAGCTTAGGGCTCAATTCTATCAATCGAAGCACTGGCGGGAAGTGAGCCATTTTTCGGCAACCGAAAAAACGCTCCAGAATACAGATACCATTCTCGAAATTCTTGACCGGCAACAAAGGACAATCGCCGCCGATGCGGTCGATATTGAGGATGCCCGACGAGATGCGAAAGCCGGGTCGGATGAACTGCGCAGTTGGCCGCGAGATATTATGGGACGCGAACTACTCAGGCCTGAATTGGAGCGTTTGAAAAATCGAATTACCAGCGAACACAGCGGATCGACGTTGCTTATTGGTGAAGCTGGGTCAGGAAAGTCCGCGTTGCTGTCGAAGCTTACCGAAGAGCTGGAAGCTGACGACTTCATCGTTTTTGGGATCAAGGCTGACACCCTGCCGCCAACTGTTGCCACATTCGACGATGTAGGCCGTGCGCTAGGTATGGCTGGGCCGTTGGCGGATGAGCTTCATGCATTGGCCCGCATTCAACCAGTGGTGCTGATAATCGACCAACTGGATGCGGTAAGCGATGTCATGGATCGCTCTTCTGACCGCATGAAGGTGCTTTTGCGGTTAGTGCGGAATGTTCGGGATCGAACCCTGCCGGTTCACGTCATTGTTTCGTCCCGGCCATTTGAGGCGTCGCATGACGCACGTTTTCAGCAGCTAAAGGCTGAAGAAGTTACCCTCAGCCTGCCATCGGTGGACGATGTGCTGGCATTTTTGACCCTTCTTGAGATCGACGGCGCAAAAATAACAGCACAACTTCGAGAGACCCTGCGCCGCCCGTTTGCTCTCAAGCTGTTTGTAGATTTGGTATCGCGGGGCATCAGCGCAGAGCAGGTGGCCAGCGGCGAGATATTAAACATTTGGCTGGCAACCGCTGATCTGGGCAACGACAAGAGCCGACAGGCCGTTCTTCGGCTAATGGAAAAGCTGGCGAACCAGATGCTCGAAACGGAGACATTGTGGCGACCCTTGGATGCCATAGTTGCAGAGCATAAAGACGCACTCGCAAAAGCCGAGGCGGCAGGGCTAATTGTCCGCAGTGGTCCAAAGGTGGGTTTCAGCCATCAGTCATGGCTTGACGATTTTCAGGCGAAAAGCTTCAAAACAGGAACGGACCTTGCCGAATATGCATGGCAGAACCAAGACAGCCTGTTCGTGCGCGGGACCGTACTTCGCGCTTTGCAGCGCCTCCGACAGGTCGATGAAACATCTTATGAACGTGCCGTCTCCACCCTTCTTTGGCAAACCAAAACGCGGCGTCACCTCAAGCATTTGATCGTGGACGTCGTTGCGACCGTTCTCCTTCCGACGATGCAAGAGGGCGCTTGGGTCGAAGCGCTGATACAGAACGATCCGATCCTCGCTAACCGTGCCTTAGGAAAACTAGCAGACCACTGGCCCGAATGGCGACCCATGTTGGTTAAATGCCTTGGTTTGCTGATGACAAATGACCAATTCCATTGGCCCGCTACACGGCTTCTAGCGGGTGAGGCGCGGCTGGATGCCGATAATGTCGTCAAGCTTATCGGGCAGCATTGGGATCAGCCTGAAAAGGACGGCCTAGTCTTTCGAGTAATCGAGCAATCTGGCGTAATTAGTGATGCGGTTGAAAACTTGGTCAAAACGATATTGGGCCGCACGCAAATTGACGAGTATGCAATATCGCATTTTGTGTCAGCACTTCGAGCTGATGGTCGGTTTCGGGAGGCCGCTAGAGTTGTATCGTTGTGGTTCAGTACAATTGAGGCTGACCGGCACCAAAACCCAACGCTACATGATGTGCAGAAACTCGCCGATGTGGCTCCAAGAGAACTGGCTGAAGAGCTTTTAACGGGATTTCTCAGATGCGCAGAGAAGGACGTACAGTCATTCCGCGAAGGCGTTAAACGATATCCAAAATCTCAATCGCTTCCTTGGGATTGGGATTTTGAAAGAGAACGAGACAAAGTTCTTGAGGCCTTTCGCGATGCTGTCAATGGTTTTGCACAACGTCAGCCTAATGATGTTAGGGCTTACCTCAATTCTCTGGCCGCTGTAGAAATTGAACAGGCGCAAGAGATTGTTGCAAATGCCTATATCGCTGGTGGGGAAGCGTTAGCAGCTGATGCGGCCAAGTTCCTTTTGGATGATGAACGCAGGCTCCACCTTGGAGATGCACATGTTGAGTTAGAGCCGGGCATGTCATCAATGGATAGTGGGCTGACTTCTCAAGAGTTGATCGAAGCCATATCACCTCATCTACCCGATGGCATCGTCGAGAATATTCGAGATACAATTGAGCGCTGGAGCCTTTACGGCTCGGATTTTGACAAAGATGACGAACCCGCCATCCGATTACAACGACTGAAATGGGCTGATGAAAATCGTATAGAGCTGCTGGAAAGATTACCGAGCCGATTTTTGTCACCACGGCGCAAGCGGCACATTGCTGAGCGGCGTGCTTCAAGAAAGCGGCCAATTACTCGTAAACGGGGCGTGTCGATGGCAACTTTTGTGGGGTCGCCCATGCCGCATACCGCTATGCTGAAGGCCCGCGACGACGACATTTTTAAGATGTTGGACGAAATCAATGATACCAGCGAGCATCGTTCTCTAAGGCGGCCTGTTTCAATGGACGGCGGTGTGACCGAGCTTTCGCGCGCGTTTGCCGAGTTTGGAAAAGAGCAGCCCGAGCGAGCCATTGCTATGGCTAAGGCACAATTTGTGGCTGGTCGGCATGAACATGCTGCCGCTGAACTTGTCCACAAGCTATCTGAGGGAGAGAGCTTTTCGGCTGTCGAGCTATTAGCGCTGATCCATGAACTTTCAGATCGCGGCTTTTCGTCGCGAACTTGGAAAACATTTGCTTCATGGTCAATTGCGCGGATTGGGAGAAAGCTCTCTGGGGTGCCCAATGACACGATCAAGTTGTTGCAAAGCTGGCTAGAAAACGATCCAGCAAAAATTTCAACCGACATCGAGGATCGACTGGACCTTGAGGCGAGGAATGAAGAGCGTAATAAGCGAGAAAGACAAATCCCCAATCCTTATCTGTTCCACGCTCATGGGCTTCATGGAATGAGGATAGTGCCGCAGGAAAATTTTTCGATCCTCGATGCTATATTTCACGGCCTGATTGCGCGCGAGGAGCGCGATTATGATCAGTGGGTTTCAATTCTGGAGGAGCAGTCGAAAAAGGACGAAGACCCTCACATCTGGTCATTCTTGTTATGCTGGCAAACCGATTGGCTTTACTGGGCTGACCGTAATCGCGTGCAAGCCTTCATCCGCACTTTGTGGGAGAAGGATAAGCGCATATTCCGGAGCATCGAACTCGTTGGCGTTCTTTGGAAAAACAGAGCTATTTTCCCGGATGACCTGTTGATAGAAATCATCACAGCATGGTTTAAGACAGGAGAAGAACCGTTCGTACAAGCCGCTGCGGAATACACGCAGGCATTAGCCTTGGTTTATCCGGACAGCCCGGCAGCAGAGCGATTAAGCGCCCTTTTGACCGACGAGGCATCTTGGCAACTGACGGGTCAGCTATTCACCGCTGCATCTGCATGGCGAGACGGCGACGCCGTAATTCGGCCATCAGCACATAAACTACTGATGAAATTTGCGCCCGATGCAGCCGGTGATCAAGCACATGCTATTTCATCTGCTGTTGACAAGACGGACACGCTTCCCGCTGATGATTTGACACGCGAATTGGTGACCGCTGTAGCTGAAAACCAAGAGTTACTGGCTGCCTCATTGACTGGAAGGTTTGCTGATGGTTTACAATCGCTGCTGTTGTATCCCGGCTTCGATGAGCCGGTCATGCATGTTACCGAGCGGATGGCCGAACTGATCGTGGATGAAAAGGGTCGTCAGCGTCGCGGCTTTATCGACAAAGACTTTGTACAGGTCTCCATTGCCCTCCAACGCAACGACGGGCCACTTCGAGCAAGGGCGATGGATGTATATGAAAAGCTCTTAGATGCCGGGGCATATGGAGCAGAAGAAGCAGCGAAGGACGTTCTCAGGTATTAAGTGCTTGTTGCAACGGGTTGCACAGCTTTTTCAAAGATAATTATCCAATAGCGCGATAAACGCTGGCGCGGCCTATCCCGAGTTGTCGAGCGATCTCGGACGGTCCCAAGCCAGCCGCCTTCAATGATTTAACAGCAGCGACATCGACCGATGGTTTTCTGCCTTTGTAAGCGCCAGCAGCCTTTGCTTTTGCGATACCCTCCATTTGCCTCTCGCGGCGGATATCAGCCTCAAACTCGGCTACAGCACCCAAGATACCCATGACCAACTTTCCCATGCCTGTGGTGGTATCTACAGCACCTTGCTGCAAACAACGAAAGCCGACAGACTTAGAGTTCAATCTGGTGACAATATTTTGGAGATCAGCGCCTGACCGTGCCAATCGGTCGAGGCGGGTTACGATCAATGTGTCGCCGTCCCGCACAAACTCAATAGCATCCTCCAAGCCCTGTCGCCCGGTAATCGAAGTGCCGCTTTTCTTTTCGGCGAAAATCTTTTGGCAACCGGCATCGCGGAGCTGTTCCTCCTGAACTTCGAGTGATTGGCCCGCACTGCTGACCCGCGCATATCCAACAAGCATGAAACTGTCCCAATAGGCTTTAAAGTCCTATTTTTACATGTCTCAAAATCCAATGTCAATTCTTTTGAGACACTTTTGTATGTCAGATGAGACATCTCATGGAGGTATACTCTATCGGGACGCGCTGACGACAGGTTAGGGCAACAGGTTGCACTAAATCAGCAGGAAAACCGCTTGGAAATAGGTGATCGGCATCGTTTAGACCGAAAAGGTGTCTATATTTATGCCACATCCACAGGCTCGCATGCAGCCTATGTTGCTATGAGGTCACTGAGACCGCAAAGTCATCCATATCGCGATGCCCTCCACAGACCCACAATCCGTCTATATTGCCATGTAGTCATACAGACCGCAGAGTTGTCCATATTTCTACAGCCTCTATAGACCGCAAAGGTGTCCATAAATTTACCGACTATCTCGTCGAATTCGCGCACCCAGTTGCACCAAACCGCCTTTCGACATTCCGCACCTTAGCCGGATGCCATTGACCACAACGGGCGGTGAAATGCCTCTGGCTGTTAGCGCGTCTGCGATACCGCGCAACGAACTGATGCCGGAGGCGCGCACTTGGAGAATTATAGGAGCGGCATTGAGACAATAATTATCTGCGGCTCCTTTGATTGATGCGTTCGCTAATTCCCTCGCCGCCGCAATGTTAGGATTGCCGAGTAACGTCCCCCCATCTTTTGCTGCCGCGAGTGCTGATTTTATTCGAGCTGCAATTAAATCGCGTTAGTGTTCGGCAAAGGGCGATGGCTTCCTCCAGAATTGGGCGGTCGGACCGCTTGCCGCTTTCCACCTCAACCAGCTCGTTGAGGATGTTGCCACCGCACATGTCGGCATAGCGTTGAACTGCTAAATGCTTGGCGTCGATACCGAGATCAACCGCTCCCTGTCGTTCGGTGCTTACTCTCAAGTATGCACAAAGTCATTTTCCATGAAAATCCGCATTTTATAAAACCTAAACGACCGTTTAGAATTTATACAAAATACCTGTTTTTTCGTCAATGAGTATTAATTCCGTGCAACCAGTTGCAAATAAATATTTTCACAGTTTTTTTACAGTAACTTTTGACGAATGATTAAAGCAATCATTCACGCTCCTCGTATTTTGTTGGAACTTTTTCACGTTTTAGGTTTAATGAATTCTTCTTCCACTGCTCATATCCAGAAAGCGCGTCTTCGCGCCGTTCTTTCATCTTTGTTAGCAATCCGGATTGTCTTTCAAATTCATCGCGAAGTGAAGGTGGCATTTCATCCATAAAATCTGGGCCGGGGCCATAAGCATTGTATTGCTCCAACAGCCAACCGTCGAAGATACTCGCCATGTCATTCACGTGACGAAGCGCGAATTCGTATCGAAATTCATAGCCTGTCTCGGTAGCCTGTTGACGGCGCTTCGAATAATTCTCCTCCCAATAGCCCAATTGGACGTCGTCAAGCTCCCACGGCCAGCAATCGCCGTCCTGACGGCGCTTCTCCGTAGAACTTGTGGTCCTCTTACCTTTGATTATCTCTGCCTCGGACCAGCCTTCGTTCAACTGGCGACGCAACCGAGATGCCGGAACGTTCATGCGCTGCGCCCATTCGGTTACCGGCAGGCGTTCGCCTGTATCAGGATGCGTAATGAATTTGGTAGAGCGCCGGTTATTTGCCTGCTGCTTCTTATCGGCCCATCGGCATAGTCCCGGACCGTATTCAGGATTATTTGGGTCGAGCCGGTCTAATGAAAGGTCTTCCGAGCGGCACGGACCCATATGGCCGAAGAAGCTTTTGAAATCTTGAAACTCCGGATGGATAATCGCATTTCCTTTACCGGCCCGGTTATATTTCGCATTGTGGAATGAACCGTGTGACCGGGGGTATTTTTCCCGCAGGGCGTTCGTTCCTAATTTGACCGCATCCTTACGCCATTCTTCCTCGCTTACAGTTGCCTCAATGTCCTTCGACTGTGGCTTAGTTAAATGAGTATGTTTGACGTTCGTGCCGAGTATTAGGTCATCACGTTCACTATCTCCACTCGCGCTATTCGCTTCACTTTGACCGCGAGTTGGGAATGGAATTACTGTCACGCGACGAACCTCCCTGCATGAATTTCAAACACGGAAAATCAAGATGAGCATATTCGGAAGTATGCACACCATGGTGATTATCCATGCCCCGCTGGGTCAAGATACCTCTGGGCTCCGTCCAACTCAATATGCGTCGTTCGGGCACTTCGCGCCACTGGAGATTAAACGCGGAAAGCTTTGGGTAAAAGCACATGTATGAATATGGCAGATGGTCATGGACCCACCATGCCATTGATTGCCACTTCGCACCTTCCGAAAGGCGGTCAACAAACCAAGGGACTACAATCGTGGCAGTTGCGCCCATTCTACCGTGAGCATCATAAGCATCCCAAATATGCCCGGCGTAATTATAGGTATTGCTCGCACAGCCTAAGCGAAGCCGATGGCCAAGGGCATTGAGTTCACGTGAGCGGTATCCCGACCGGATGCAAACTTTACCAAATGTCGCGTGGAGAGGCTCCAGTAATTCTTCACATAGCCGCCGCCCTGCTTCGATGGCTTGTTCGACGTCGTCAGGGACATTTATCAGGCCGTATACGGTAGCGATTTCGCTATGAAGAAAGTCGCGGAAGAAGAAATTAGGGGACAGTCGAATACGCCCAATTTCTTCGAGTTGACGGACCAATTTATGCTTGTCGTTCATCATAATGCCAAGCCTCACGCTTAACATAATAATAGCATTTTCAATGCGTTATGTCACAAATATATTTCACAACTCGATACCTTATCGAGCTAACGCGTAACAAGTGTCCAATAATTTAAACTAATAGACGGCCCATTCCTTTAGCAATTGACCTGTGTCGCTTCGGACGATTGTCACGCGATTGATTTTTGCTGATGCACGACAGTTTGTCATCAACATCTCGATGGGCCTCTGAACGGTAGGCTCAAGTCTGTCCGTGGCGCAACTTGCCGTGCTGCCTTCCCGGCCTGCTACAAACTCTCCACGAAGTTCTATACGCAGCGAGTTCGCCAGTTGCCTAGCAGCATCACCAGCAATATTTAGCTGAAACTCCAAGGGGGCAGGAAGCTTATTAACCGCTTCGATACCCAATCCTAAGCTTTCGAATTTTTTCACGTTAGCCGTGGCTCCGAACCCATTCTGAGCGGCATACGCCTTGCCTTCGCTCGTGGCAGCCTGAAACGTAAATCGACCCGGTTCAGACAACGACGATGAAATTACAACGCTCAAGAGGCTGTTTGCTGTATTGTATGACCAGTAGCCTGAGGTTGTTATTCCCATCTGCCTAACATCACCGGGCTTTAAGGGCCATGTCACCAAAAATGGTTTCCCCACTAATTGGGTTTGACTTGGAGGCGGGTCAAAACTGTCTTTCGGAACGAAATTTTTAACCTGCATCATCAGCGATGCAAGTTTGGCGTTGCTCCACGTCCCTTCAGACTGCGAAGCAAGTGGGGGTGCTAGCAAAAGAGATATCGCCGCCAATGTCGCGAAACGCTTCAGTATTGCCATGCTTGCTCTCCCCCAGCACTAAGTGCGTTTTATCACTACGGCCTATATTTGCGATATCGTATGCGCCGTAATGTTACTACCCAAGCAACCCGCTCGCAATACTAAATGACACGGTTGGTGGACAGACTAACAGCCCATAATGCTGTTGGTTCTTCCGATGGATTTAGTCCAACTCCTCGGTGTGAATGTCCGGAAATTCAGAAAATTGCGAGGGCTGTCGCAAGAAGCATTGTCACTCGATGCTGAGATGAAGCGCAGCTACCTTAGTGATTTGGAACGCGGGACGCGCAATCCAAGTGTTCGGGCAGTCGAACGGCTGGCGGCGGCACTTAAAGTGAAACCCGAAGACTTGTTCCGTTCGGACTAGCAGAACGAGCGAAAATTTTACAGGTGGCTCAAATCAATTCCGAACGAAACTTGGTCAATGTATGGCTTTAGCTGGTCGGCGCTTAGACCTGTGCCATACCGCCGCCCCGTATTCTTAGTCCGCGCCCAACCGCAAATTTCGTCTTTGACTTCTTCGCTGGCTCCAGTGTTATTGAGTGCGTCTTTGAATGTGTGCCTAAACGAATGGAAGCACAGCTTGGGTTTGCGCTCGGCTGGCAACTCAATCTTTTTCAGGAAACTGGCAAACCGCTTGGTGAAAGTATCGCTACGATAGCCGTGTTTAGATGCGGCCACGTCGTTAAATAAAAACTCAACCCCCGCTTCTTTCTGTTCCCCAACCCATTCAACAAAGCCCAATCGTTTCAATTCAGGATGAAGCGGAATTTCCCGCACGGCGTTATCCGTTTTAAGCGTCATATCCCGCGTAAGTGCTATAAAATTTGTTCCGGTCGCAGATTGGCGGATGTGATTTGGCGTAAGTTGCAATATCTCGCCCATCCTCATTCCGGTGAACAGTGCTAACAGTGGTAGCCAATAACGACTGCGCTTGATGACATTCGGTCCCACCTTCGCAAACCCGTTTTCGTCATCAATGCAGCCGGTGAACACGGGTGCGGAAAATATGGCTTTCAGTTCCACACCCTTGAACGGCAAACGTGCTGTTTCTGCTGCTTCACGTCGCTTCTGCGGGACCAAACCGTCAGCGACATTGTCATATACCAACCGCTCCAGCCTTGCCCATTCTAGGAGGTCTGAGAGCATTTTAAGATAATTATTCTGGGTCTCCCAAGCTAAGGTCGTGCCCGATTTGTTAGAATGAGCAATACGGTCCAACGGCAAATTCTTCTGCGCAGACTTCCCGAAATTGGGCGGCAACTGCGAAATCGTAATACGGAAGCGATTACAGTCTCCACGGGTAATGTCTCGCATCACGCAGTCGCGGCCAAAGTAGTTGCCAATGTGTGCGAGCAACGACTGGTGCTTTTGTGAGGTCTTATCGGTGACAGACCGAAGCGAAAGCGCCTCACTGGAAAATCGGTCAATGCATTCCCCAAGCGTTACCCCTCGTTCCGTGCCGTAACTTTGATGGTGCGCTGCTAATGCCGATTGTGACGGAGATGATTGTCGGAAAAAGCTGTCGCGCAATATGTCCGAGAAATCGCCCTTAAGACGGGAAAGTTCGACCGTGCACAGTTCAATCAACGCACGGCGCATATATTCTGATAAATTCTGACCAGTCGGTCCTGCGGCTGGCAGCAAAGCGGTTTCACCTAGCACCGACTTTGCCGCGTCCTCGACCCAGATGTGGGTGTCGGGATTATTCCAAGAGCCGAGAATGGCAATCTGCGTCTGCAAATCTTCTGCGACGGCTTCGCGCTCATGAATATCCAATTCGGCCCCGGTGAAGGCTGCCCGGTCGAGATTTGACTTGGTTCGAGCAAAGAACCGTCTCGCCAAAGCTTCAGCTTCGGCATCAGTTATGCAATGCGAACGCGGAATTGTTTCCTCGGAACGAGAAGCCTCGACAAATGCCGCTTTCCATTTTGCGACGTGTTGCAGATGTAAAGCCTCAGCCTCGCTGCGGTCACAGGTGCCGAGTGATTTCCAAATCTGGTCGCGGCCAAATGCGGAATTGAGTTGTTTTGGAACGAGCACACGCGAATAAAAACTGCTGCCGCGCAGGATTAAACCCTTCACTCTCGCCATATCATCCATCCTGTGCATTGTAGCAGCAAAATGTAGCAAGTTGCAAAGTGCATCCGCAGAAACCCTAGGGTTCTAGGAGTTCAGCGTTTCTAGGGGAAATTGGTGGAGCCTAGGGGAGTCGAACCCCTGACCTCGTCATTGCGAACGACGCGCTCTACCAACTGAGCTAAGGCCCCGATGGCCCGAAATATAAATCGGGCAACGCCCGCTTGCCAGCGGATTTACGATTTCGACTGAATACGGTCCTGCCACTCGGCGAACGACGCAGCCAGTTTGCGCCCCGCAATCTGCCGCCCGGCCTCGCGCGGCAGGCCGAGTGATGCCGATAGCGGTCCGCCAAGCAAGGCATCGCCCAGCGCCATCAGCACCATCTCCAGCGTCAGTTCGTGCAGCGAAGTGTCGGCATGACCGCCCTCGCCAATGTCGTCGACCAGCTTGTGAATCGCCTCAACGATCGGATCGAGCGCGTCTTCATTGCCCGACAGCAGCATCCATGATGCCAGCGCGCCCGCACCTTCGCGGTCGAAATGGTCGAAAATCAGGTCGGCGAGCTCATCCGGCGTGACGACTCCACCACGCATTTGCATGACTGCCTCGCCGATCTTGGCGCAAATGCTGTTTCCCATATAGGCGGCGAGGTCACGTTGCAGCCCCGAAGCCGAGCCAAAATGATGCAGCAGATTGGCATGGGTACGCCCGATGCGCCCCGCCACAGCCTTCAAAGTGACTGCCTGCGGTCCGGCTTCTAGCAGCAGCTTGCGAGCAGCGTCCAGCGCCGCCATCCGGCTGGCCTCGGGGCTCAGCCGACGAGGCATTGCCGCAGCCTGAATGTTTACGACCTTAGAATGTTCTGTTTTCATCATCTTCGACTATCCGGCTTTCGCACGGAAAGGTCAACTATCGCGGGCTTGTCCGAACGCGGATCGGGAAGACCCGATTTTCCGGGCGTCCGGGCCGGAAGGCCCTAAAGCTTGAACATGCGCCAGTATTGACATAAAGCCCAACTCCGCGAAGTGTAGACTTCTTGCAGGGTATGCATATGGTGAACAAGAAAAATCTGCCGGGTCGCGGCCATCAATTTGCTGGACAGATTGTTTCAAAAATCCTTGCAGGCTTGGCTTGGTTGGCAGGACTCGACCGGCGGGCAAAGAAAATCATCGCTTTTCTGACCGATTCCGCCATCTGCGTCTTTGCAATCTGGTTGGCATTTTCTTTGCGGTTAGGCGACTGGCAGCTCTGGAACGATCCTGTCCGTAACGTGATGCTCGCATCCTTCCTGTTTTGGCCGCCCCTGTTTCTGATGTTCGGGGTATACCGGTCAATCTTCCGTTTTGCAGGTTCGGGCACGATCATTGAACTGGCCCGCGCCGTTTCAATCTTCATGCTCGCCATGACCGTGACCTTCACGGTAATGGCGGTGCCGGGCGTTCCGCGCACTATCGGCATCCTGGTCCCGATATTGTTTTTTCTGGGCTTGATGATGAGCCGGATCACGGTCCGCTACATCATCAGCGATTTGTTGGGGCAACGCGCGTTTGGCGGTGAAGCGAAGCGGGTGCTGATCTACGGTGCCGGTAGCGCGGGTCAACAATTGGCATTGTCGACCCGCCACTACCCTGGAATGTTCCTTCAAGGGTTTGTCGACGATGACCGTCGGCTGCGTGGTCAGCGACTCGACGGCAGTCCTGTGTTCCATTCTAGCGATCTCAAGGCACAGGTCGAACGTCTGGGTGTGACGGATATCCTGCTTGCGGTCCCCAGCATGAGCCGGAGCAAGCGCAAGCGCATCGTCGATGAATTGCGTCTGCTGAGCGTGCATGTGCAAACCTTGCCACAGATTCAGGACATCGTGGCTGGCAAGGTTACGATCGCCGACCTCCGCGAAGTCGAAATTGACGATTTGCTCGGGCGTGACGCCGTAGTGCCCAATGAACTGCTGATGGGACGAACCATTGTCGGCAAGACCGTAATAGTAACGGGTGCCGGGGGCTCGATTGGCAGCGAGCTTTGTCGCCAGATCATGGCGATTGGCCCGCGTAAACTGATTCTGGTCGAGATGACGGAATACGCCTTGTACAAGATCGAGCAGGAGTTGCTCGAGCACAAAGCGTCAGGACATTTTCGAAGCGACGTCGAGATTATCCCTGAACTGGTGAACACAACGGCGACAAGGCCGGTTTTTTCGATCCTCGCGACCTACCGACCCGACACGATATTTCATGCAGCGGCATATAAGCATGTCCCGCTGCTTGAGCATAACCCCCTATCGGGTATCGGTAACAATGTCATCTCGACCAAAAACCTGGTGCTGGCCGCCGACCAAGCGGGAGTCGGCCATTTCATTTTGATCAGCACCGACAAGGCGGTTCGCCCTACTAACGTGATGGGTGCTACGAAACGGGTTTGTGAGCAGATTCTCCAGGCCAAAGCAAAAGCGGGTTCCAAGACGCGGTTCTCTATGGTGCGCTTTGGCAATGTGCTTGGATCTAGTGGTTCGGTCGTGCCAAGGTTCAAAGAACAGATAGCCAAAGGCGGCCCTGTCACTTTGACGCACAAGGACATTATCCGCTATTTCATGACAATACCCGAAGCGGCGCAGCTTGTCATCCAGGCGGGCAGCATGGCAAATGGCGGCGAGGTGTTTGTGCTCGACATGGGCAAGCCGGTTAAGATCTACGATCTGGCGTCCACCTTGATCAATCTTTCGGGGCTGACCGTTCGCGACGACGACAACCCGGATGGCGATATCGCCATCAAGGAAATAGGCTTGCGGCCTGGCGAAAAGCTTTTCGAAGAGTTGCTTATCGGTGAGAACCCGATGCCGACAAAACACAAACGGATCATGCAGGCGATGGAGGGGCATATGGAATGGAGTGCGCTGTCCGAATCGCTCGCTACGCTGGAAACGCACATTCTTGCCGGGGACAGGGATGCCGCCATCGAGTTATTGCGCCACATGGTGCCCGAATATCAGCCCGAAGCAGGCGGCAGCGCAGCGGTTGCTGCGGCTTAGGCACCCCCCTAAGCCGCTCGCAACCTCTCGAAATGCTCGCGAATGGTGAAGACCGGTGGGCGGGGCATGGCCACATGTTCCTCGCTCGTTTCCTCAAGCGATCTTTCATATAGCGCACATGTAGCGCTGGTCCCACGGCCCTTGCTGTGGCGCTGGGCGGTCTTGCCGGTGTTTCTGAAGCCGAGCTTGCGAAGCACTTTGCCGGATGCCGGATTGTCGGTAAAATGACCTGCAATCAGCTTCTTGTGGCCGATGGCTTTGGCAATGTTCAATACCGCGCGGCCCGCCTCACTGGCAAAACCAAGGCCCCAATAGGGACGTGCGATCCAATATCCCAATTCAGCCTCTCCATCACGGTCGCCAAGGCCGCACGCGCCTATCAGGCGCGGGGTGTCGTCGGTGCGGAGCATCAGCAGGAACGCAGGGTGCAGTTCGTCATGGTCGAGCGTTGCAAAACGAACAGCCTCCTGCGCCGTGTAGGGCCAAGGCGCGCGCGCAAGATTGCGCACAATGCCTTCATCGGCAATTGCCGCATGGAGTTCGGCTGCGTCTTCGGGCCAGCTTGGCCGCAGCAATAATCTTTCGGTTCTTGCGAACATAGTTTCTCTCCGCTTCTTGGGCCGCCTTTTGCAGAGCAAAGCGACAGTCCTGTTACATCTGGTCCCGAATAGGGCGTCGAACAGGGAGAAAGAGGCAAAAAGAAAGGGAGGCGGGTTGACCCGTCTCCCTGTTCAAAGGTGGAAACCACCTGTTGCGATTTCCGGGTCATCCTCCTGGGCAACCCGTCATCGATTGTCCGTTTTATTCTGCGGCGGCTGCCATCATATCGACCGACACATATTTGCGGCCAAGTTTACCGGCGTGGAATCGCACGCGGCCCTCGACGAGCGCAAACAGGGTGTGATCCTTGCCAAGGCCGACGCCTGCACCCGGATAAACCTTGGTGCCGCGCTGACGGATGATAATGTTGCCGCCAATGACGCTTTCGCCACCGAACTTCTTCACGCCAAGACGGCGGCCCGCCGAATCGCGACCGTTGCGTGACGAACCACCTGCTTTTTTATGTGCCATGGTCTAAACTCCTACGTAAGAGCGTTGCCGCTCAAGCTTCCTTGGGGGCTGCAGCTGTCTCGGCTTTGCTCGACACAGGCTTTTTGGGCGCAGCGGCTTTCTTCGGTGCGGCTTCTTTAGCAGGAGCAGCTTCGGCAGCGGGTGCAGCTTCGACTTTTTCAGCCTTAGGCGCAGCAGCTGTCTCGACTTTGCTCGACACCGGCTTTTTCTCTTCCTTGCCAACGGCAAGGATTCGCAGCAGCGTCAGCGACTGGCGGTGGCCCTGCTTGCGGCGATAGTTATGGCGGCGACGCTTTTTGAAAACGATCACCTTTTCGCCACGCTCTTGCGCAATGATTTCGGCCGATACCAGCAGACCATTCAGGTCAGCAGCCTTGTCACCGTCACCGGCCAACAGGATATCGCCGAGCGACACCTTGTCACCGGCTTCACCAGACAGTTTTTCAACTGCGATCTTATCTCCGGCGGCGACGCGATATTGCTTGCCGCCTGTGCGCACGATAGCGAACATGGCTTTAACTCATCCGTTTCTACAGCTTAGCGCCCTTGAGAGGCGCGGTTGCTCACGCGTGGTACCGATCGGCGAATCCCGACAGGCCATGCAAGAATGGGCGCAGCTAGTCCAAGGAAATGCCACTGTCAACGCCTTTTAGCCGCCTTTCCTGCGCTATTGCGCGAGAGCGGGCGCAAGCTTAGACAGCAGGCATGTCGATATTCAAGCCTGCGCTTTGTCTCGTTCCGATTGCTCTGCTCGCCGCGTGCGGCACGACCGAGGGGGAATTTCCCTCGCTCGAGCGACGGCCGTATGAGACCAAGAACCCGATTGTCGTGCCCGAATCGCCGGCACCTGCGCCGGTTGCGTTGCCTGCCAGCCTGGCTGCGCAAGTGGGGTCGCTGAACAGCCGCCACCGTGCGGCTCACGCGGCGTTTGCAAAGGATTTGCCTCCTGTTCAGGCGCTGGCATCGCAAGCGGCGGGGAGCGCAGCGGGAAGCGAACGCTGGGTCGACGCGCACCTGCAGCTCTCCCGTCTTGACAAGGCGCGTGGCGATTCGGTGGCAGCGGTACGCGATTTCGATACCTTGATTGCGGAGCAAGCTGATGGCGACACCGACTTCATCCCGCTGTTGACCGATGCGCAAAAGCAGGTTGCCGACGCGGTCGCCGCGCAAAATGCGGAGATCGAACGGCTGTCCCGGCTCATCGGGGAATAGCTATTCCCTCCTCTTGCGCTGCATAGTGTTGCGGTGCACAAATGCCGCGATGAACGGCGCGCCAGTAACACCGATTTCGCAAAACCACGATGTCCGCTTTCTGGGCAAGATGCTCGGCGACGTTATCCGGGCCTATGGCGGCGAAAAGCTGTTCCGGCAGACCGAGTATATCCGATCGACAAGTGTCGACCGGTTTCGCGGCATCGAAGGCGCCGATTCTTCCGACCGTGGGCTGGGCGCGCTCTCGCTCGACGACACGCTCAACTTCGTCCGGGGATTCATGCTGTTCTCGCTGCTCGCCAATCTGGCGGAGGACCGGCAAGGGCTGGCGCATGAGGAAGGCGCGACGGTTGCCGAAGCGTTTGAGCGGCTGAAAGCAGAAGGTGTTGGACCTGATGCCGTGATGGAGATGCTTAGCCACAGCCTGATCGTTCCCGTACTCACCGCGCACCCGACCGAGGTCCGCCGCAAAAGCATCATCGACCACAAGAACCGGATCGCGACTCTTATGGCGATGCGCGACGAGGGGCTTATAACAACCGTTGATGGCGATGACATCGACGCTGCTATTTACCGGCAGATCGCTTTGCTCTGGCAAACCCGTCCTTTGCGCCGCGAGAAGCTGTTCGTTGCCGACGAGATTGAAAATGTCCGTTCTTACATGCAGGACGTATTCCTGATCGCGTTGCCCAAGCTTTATATGGGTTGGGAAAAGGCTCTGGGGGCAAGGCCGCCGGGCTTTCTCAAACTCGGCACATGGATCGGCGGTGACCGGGACGGCAATCCGTTCGTCAATGCCGAAACGCTCCGCTACGCCATAGCCCGCGACGGTGGCACCGCGATCCGGCATTATCTGGAGTCCATCCACAAGCTTGGTGCGGAAATCTCGATTTCAAGCGGCATGAGCGACACGCCGCAAGCCGTCCTCGCGCTTGCCGAAAAAAGCGGCGACACCGCTCCGACCCGCGCTGACGAGCCTTATCGCCGCGCGCTGTCGGGCATTTACGCGCGGCTTGCGGCGACTCACGTCAAGCTGGTTGGCGACCAGCCGCCGCGTCCTTCCAGCCTGGCGGGCGAACCTTATACTGGGCCGGACGAACTTCGCGCCGACCTGGTCACCGTCGCCGCCGGCCTTGCCAGTGACGGTGATGGCGCGCTGTCGAGCGGCGGGGCGTTGGGCCGCCTCATCCGGGCGGTCGAGATCTTCGGCTTTCACTTGGCCACGCTCGATTTGCGGCAGAATAGCGACGTTCACGAACGCGTTATTGCCGAGCTGTTCAAGACCGCCGGAGTCGCCTCCGACTATGCCAGTCTCGATGAAGACGCGCGCGTCACCTTGCTCATCGCCGAACTGTCGCACAACCGGCCACTGGCTGGCGAATGGACGAGCTACAGCGACGAAACCGCCAAGGAGCTCGCGATTATCCGCGCCGCAGCGAAGGCGCAGGCCGAGTTCGGACGTGGCGCGATCACTACCTATAATATCAGCAAAACTGAAAGTGTGTCCGACATGCTTGAGGTCTACGTGCTGCTGAAACAGGCTGGGCTTTTTCACGTTGCCGGGGACGGCACGCCCCGCGCGACGATTATGTCCGTGCCTCTGTTCGAAACCATCGCCGATTTGCGGGCCGCGCCGGATACCATGCGCTCATTTTTCGCCATTCCGCCGATGCGCGCGCTGGCGAAGTCGCGCGGCCATCAGGAAGTGATGATCGGCTATTCGGACTCCAACAAGGACGGCGGCTACCTGACCTCGACCTGGGAGCTATACGAAGCTTCGAGCGCACTGGCCCCGGTGTTCGCCGAAGCCGGCGTTGCGATGCAGCTATTCCACGGGCGCGGCGGTGCGGTCGGGCGCGGGGGCGGTTCGGCGTTCGGTGCAATCCTCGCTCAGCCAAAAGACACGGTGCAGGGTCGCATCCGGATCACCGAACAGGGCGAGGTCATCGCCGCCAAATATGGCACGGTCGACAATGCAGTGACCAGTCTCGAAACGATGGCATCGGCAACGATGCTGGCAACGCTTTCCAGCGACCCGATTGCCGAGGCCGATGTCACCCGCTTCAAGGCGGCGATGGCGGAACTGTCGGCCAGCGCCTTTCGGCATTACCGTGGGCTGGTGTATGAAACAGACGGCTTCCGCAGCTTCTTCCGCCAGATGACGCCGATCAACGAGATCGCGACGCTGAAAATCGGCTCGCGCCCGTCGAGCCGCACCGCGTCCGACGCCATCGAGGATTTGCGTGCAATCCCCTGGGTGTTCAGTTGGGCGCAGGCGAGGGTGATGCTGCCCGGCTGGTACGGCACGGGGCAGGCGCTTGCCGGGTTCGCCGACAAAGGCTTGCTCAAGGCAATGGCGGGCGAATGGTCCTATTTCCAGACCATCCTTGCCAATATGGAAATGGTGCTGGCAAAATCGGACATGGGCATCGCTGCGCATTACGCCGACCTGGTCAAGGACGCGGCGCTTGCCGAACAGCTGTTCGGCCGTATCAAGGATGGCTGGAGTCAGGCGCGCGAAAACCTGCTCTGTGCCACCGGTCAGAACCACTTGCTCGAAGCCAATCCGGCACTCGCCAACTCGATCCGCTTGCGCCTGCCCTATATCGAGCCGCTCAACCTGCTCCAGATCGAACTGATGAAACGCCACCGTGCAGGTGAGGCTGACGAGCGCATCGGCGAGGGTATCCAGCTGACGATCAACGCAATCGCAACGGCTCTGAGGAATAGTGGGTGACACAGCGCGGAGCAGCACGATTGCGCTAATTTAATCTCACACAAAGACACAAAGGCTTAAAGGAACAGGGCTTCGCGCGTCCCCATCTTTGTGCCTTCGTGTCTTTGTGTGAGAGAAACTGGCGAACGCTCTCGTCACAATCTGCGTGGCTGTGAAGCACCAACCGTTCGTCAAAAGCCTATGTTGTTTCGACAAGGCGCAATATGATGTCTTCACGGTCGCGCGATGCCTGTTACACCTCCGCATACAGAAAAACCGGAGAGACCCATGCGCCTAACCCATAAAGCCCTTTTCGCCCTCGCGCTTGCGAGCGTTGCCGCCCCGGCGATAGCCCAAAGCCCGGCACCAGCCGCCGCAGCCGAGACCGACCAAAACGCTGCGATCATGGCCTTTTTTGAAGAGTATGACGCCGAACAGCTTGCCCGCTCGCCACTGAGCAAGTCGTTTCGCGGGATCAAGGATACCGATTTTGGCCGCTGGGACGATTTTTCCGACGAAGCAGCCGCGCGCGCCAACGATGCCAACCAATCGGCGCTAAAGGAGCTGCGCGCTCGGTTCGACCCCGCCAAACTGTCCTCTGAAAACCGCCTGTCCTTCCGCCTTTTCGAAAAGCAGGCCGAGCGTGCGAACGCAGCGTATAGGTATAATGAGTATGGCTATGTCTTCGATCAGATGAACGGCGCGCAAAGTCAGATCCCGGCCTTCCTCATCAACATCCATCGCGTAGACAGCAAGTCCGACGCACGCGCGTACATCAATCGCCTCTACGGCCTTCGTCCGCTCATGAATGAGGCGCTGGAATCGTCGAAGGCGCGCGCCGCGCAAGGCATCATGCCGCCGAAATGGGTTTACCCCTATGTCATCAACGATTCGCGCAACGTCATCACCGGCGCGCCCTTCGGCGCCCCTGTCGATGGTGGCCCCGACGCGCCTTTGTTCGCCGATTTCAAGGGCAAGGTCGGCAAACTCGCCATCAGCCAGACCGAAAAGGACCTGCTGATTGCCGACGCCGCCCGCGCGCTGACCGCTTCGGTGAAGCCCGCTTATGAGGCGCTCATCGCCGAAATGACCGCGCAGGAAAAAGTCGCCAGCACCGATGACGGCGTGTGGCGCTTCAAGGACGGCGCGGGCTATTATGCCGAGCGGCTGGCCAATTACACCACCACCGATATGACGCCCGACCAGATCCATGATCTTGGCCTCGCGCAGGTCGCGCGTATCCATAAGGAGATGCAGGCGGTGCAAAAGAAGATGGGCGTGAAGGGCGACCTCAAGGCCTATTTCAACTATATGCGGACCAGCCCCAAATTTTACGCGCCCGATGGCGATGAGGGGGCCGCGCTCTATCTAGCCGAAACGCAAAAGGCCTATGACGCGATAAACCCGTTATTGCCGCAGTGGTTCGGTGTGCTGCCCAAGGCACCGCTCGTCGTCAAACGCGTCGAGGCATTCCGCGAAAAATCGGCGGGCAAGGCTTTCTATCAGCGCCCCGCGCCCGATGGCTCACGCCCCGGCACTTATTATGCGAACCTGTATAAAATGTCCGACATGCCGCTGACCGAAGTCGACGCGCTCTTCTACCATGAAGGCGTGCCCGGTCACCATCTGCAACTCGCGATCCAGACCGAGCTGAAAGACGTCCCCGCCTTCCGCAAGTTCGGCGGCGTGACGGCCTATAGCGAAGGATGGGGGCTATACTCGGAGAAGCTCGCCAAAGACATGGGCCTTTACACCGATCCCGCGCGCGATTTCGGGCGGCTGCAGCTCGAACTCCACCGCGCCATCCGGCTAGTGGTCGACAGCGGCCTCCACCACAAACGCTGGACCCGTGAGCAGGCGATCAAATATGTCGAGGAAAACTCAGCGGACGCGCCTGGTGGAATCGTGAAAGCGATCGAGCGCTACATCATCTTCCCGGGTCAGGCGACCGCCTATATGGTCGGGCGGCTGAAAATCAGTGAACTGCGCGACAAGGCGCAAAAGGCGCTCGGCGCGAAGTACGACGTGCGCGGCTTTCATGACACGGTGCTGAAGTCAGGGCCGGTGCCGCTGGATGTGCTGGAAGAGCAAGTCGATGGCTGGATTGCTTCGCGGATGTAGGGCGGCCAGTCTTGATTGCCACCTTAACCGATTTCTGCGGCCATCTTCTGGCAAGCAGCAATTCGAATTTCCCTGTCCTTGTCGACGGTGCCGGTTTTAGTTCTCCGGTCTAGATCGGCAAGTGCAAGGCCGAACGCCGCTCCCGCCATTTCAGGGTCGTCAGCATGCCGAAGCATGTAATCATTAGCGATTCTCTCGGCAGCCTTTTCACTGTCGGCGGCGGCAGTTTTGTTGCCAGTCTGTTCTTTGGCAAGCTGGGTCAGAAGGGCATAGCATAGAGGGGCGGTGGGCTGATCCGCAGTAGCCAGCGCCGACAGGCCACCGATCATGCCGCCGCCGTCCGCTGTCGGATAGATGCTGTCGAACAGCGGCTGGCAGCCTGCAAGATCAATATCCTGCACGTCAGAAGGGTCGCCGCTCGTCGCGTCCTCAATCAGGACCCTGACCGCTGTGGCGCTAACCCCGGTTTCAATGACGAGCATTTCAGTCACGCGCCGTTGCAGCAGGTCGCTTTTCGCATCCGTCATGCCCCAGTCATTTTGGGCAGGGTCGGCATTTTTGCGTTTCACCAACATCGCGGCGTTCACCGCGCAGCGCAGTTCCGACTTTCTCGCCTCGCTGGCAGCGCCGAGCGCCATGAACTCCAAAGGGTTGAAGTCAATTTCGGTGGTGGGCGTCGTATCGGCAAGCTTTTTTTCGGCGGCTGCCATGTCCTGGTCTAGCACTTTGGCCGTCTTTGTCAGCGCTTCATTCTCGCGCCCTCCGAAAACGAGGTTGAGGCACTTCGAATAGCGTGTGGCGACCGGCGGCAAATCCGGCGATATCATCGGATTGCCATAATATTCCCCTAGCGGGCCAGCTATCGTGGCCTTCTCCCTCGCAAAGAGCACTGGATCGTTTGCATCGAGTTCGGTCAAACGGTTCTTGAACTTGAGTTCGACCATGTCGAAAAACTGGCCGTCATCGCTGTCTTTACCGTCTCGCTTGCGCGCTTCATCGGCATAAACTGCGGACCCGGCTGCGCAAAAACGCATTTCTGCCGTATCGTTTACAAGCTGCGTGAAGCTGCCAGCTAGCGCCAGCGAAAATATCAACGGCATTGAAATCCCTCCCCAAGTTTAAGGGCTCGTTTCCAATGAAATTCTCAATATGCAAGAATTATCTAATTTGCGTTGTTGTCGGCAGATTTTAGGGCGCCGCCACCCCGTCCCCCGCAACCTCCTTCACCCCGAAATCGAAATGGATCTGCACCCACACGCCGAGCTGTGGCTTGTTGTCGATCCGTGGCGGCTTCACAAGAAACTGCCATGCGGCTTTGCGCAGAGCCTGCGCCAAGCCCGTGCCGCGGGGGTTTTCGCCGATGATCTGGCAGTTTTCGACACGGTTATTCTCGATCATGCGGCAGGCGATGTCGGCGGTGGCACCGTTCGGGATGCTGCGCGCGGCGGCGAGATAGGGGCGGAGTTCGCTGTCATAGGGTTCGCGCAGCCACGCCACCGGATAGAGTTGCGCGCCACCGGGGCCGAGGCCGGGACCCATCATGCCCTTATTGCCTTGCCCCGAGCCTTTGCTGTCGCCAGCCCCCGCGCTGCCGCTTGCGGGCAGTTTCGACAAGTCCATTGCGTCGAATTCCGACTTGCTGACCTTGATGAAGTCGGGACTGGGTGGCGGGGCCTTGACCGGGTTGACCGGCGGCAGCAATGGCTTGGGGATCGGCGGGTTGAGGTTGCGTTGCTGCTCCTTGGTGACTGGCGTTTCAGCCTCGCTTTTGTCCGCCGCCGCTGACTCTGCTTCCGCCTCCAGCGAGAAAGTGCTTAAGCCCCGTTTCCCCGCTTCCGGCCCGCCCGAGCGCATGCTCAAGGACAGGATGGCAAGGATGAAAAGCGCTTCAAGCAGCAACGCGATGGCAAGGCCAATTCCCCGGCGCCGCAACTCCTCGCGGTTGCCATCTGTTCGTTCGGTATAGGCCATGCGACTCGAAGGCTCGTTACAGCAGATTTGCCGTAAGTCCTTGTCCGATTTATGTCTGCATCGACACGAATATCAAAAAAGCGGTCGGAAGTGCACCTGCAAGCCGTCTTTCGGTTTCGGGATAGGCCAAGCCTGCCATTCAGGCTCGTAGCCCTCTGCGATCTCGACACGGACGCTGGTCAACAAATGATGCATGAACAATTTCATCTGCATATAGGCAAAGTGCAGGCCAAGGCACATATGCGCGCCGCCGCCAAACGGCACCCACGCATATTTGTGGCGGCCTTTCGAGTTTTCGGGCGTGAAACGCATCGGATCGAAAGTCAACGGATCGGGCCAATGCTCCTCCATGACATGGACATAGGCCGGGCTGATGCTGACCGCTGTGCCCTTGGGAATGTGATAGCCCATGAATTCGAAGTCGCGCAAAGCGCGGCGCGGGATCGAGGGGACTGGAGAGATTAGCCGTAGCGATTCTTTGAAGGCATATTCGGTGAGCACGAATTTGTCGAGATCGGCAAAGGCGATGTCCGACCCGGCTGGCGCGACGCCCAAGCATTCCTGGCGCAGCCTCTCCTGCCATTCGGGATGTTTTGCCAGATGCCAGATCATCGAGGTTACCGATGAGGTGATCGTGTCATGCGCCGCCATCATCAGGAAGTTCATATGGTCGATGAGCTCACCATCGGACATATATTCGCCGTCCTCGCGTTTCGAACGGCAGAATTGGCTGAACATATCCTGCCGGTTTTCGTTGCGTCGGCGTTCCTCGATTTGCGGACCGAAATAGTCGATCAGATATTTGCGCCCGGCAACACCCCGGCCCATCGATGTGAAGGGGATTGGCGCGCGGATCGGCGCGACCGAGGCTTGCACCATGTCGACAAAGGCGGTGTTGATCTTGTCCGCCTCCGGCCCGAGCGGAATGCCGAGAAAACTCTCCGCCGCAACATCCAGCGTGAGCTGCTTAATCGCCGGATAGAATAGCATATCGCCGCGCCAGTTCTTCAATTGCTCGGCAAAGATCCGGTTCATGTCCTGTGTGTAGGCGCGCATCGGCTCGGGCTTGAACGCGATCCCCAGCGCGCGGCGGTCCATGCGGTGATGGTCGAAATCGAGCAGCATCAACCCGCGCGGGAACAGCAGGTTGAGCACCGGGCCCCAGCCTTGCTCCGAGGAGAACAGTTTCTCACGATCAAACAGCATCAGCTCGTTGGCTTCCGCGCCGACCATCGAAATCGTCGGATTGCCAAAGGCGTTGGTGCGGAACACCTTGCCATAGGTTTTGACCATATGCGCGCCGTAGGCTGGCGGGTCGCGAAGGACGCGGAACGTCGTTCCGATGATTGGCGGTCCGTTCTCACCGGGGATATGCTGGAGGTCGCCAATCTTCTTGCGCGGCACCCAATGCGGGTTGGCGGCTTCGCTATGGGCAAGGGCCATTATGTCGTCCTTTAATCGTCCGGTTAAATTCTATTGCCACCAATGTCAGTAACGCGCAAGCCGTCCCATTCCTGAACGGCAGCAAACAAAGACATTCACTTACAATTCAACCGATGCGGCATAATTATGAAAGTGCGGTAAAGCGGTGTCCCGATTCGACAGGGCGAGGCAACGTTTCGCGAGTGGGGTGCATGAGATGAAGATTCTGGGCAGCAATTCGGTTCTCAAGATCCTGGCGTTGGCAACAGCAGGCGTCGGCCTATCGGGCTGCGTTTACGACGTCGGTCTGGGCTATGCCAGCAACGGTTATTACGACGATTATAGCTGCGACCCCTATGGCGGTTACGACATTTATTATGACTGCGACTATCGCAGCGGTTTCTACAACATAGGCTATGGCGGTGGCTGGTATGACAGTTATTGGTATCCTGGCCACGGCTATTATCTTTTCGATAATTACGGACGGCGGCATCCAATGCGCGACCATCACCGCCGGTATTGGGGCGAAAAGCGGCATCACCATTATCGCGAAAATCGTGGGCGGCATGATGGCGACGGGCGCCATCGTGGTCGTGGACGCGGCTATACCGATAATGCAACCCCCGGCGCGATAGGCTGGCCCGAGCGCAATGGCGGACGGGTGCGCGACGGCGATGACTACCGTCGCGGACGAGGCGAAGGCAGACGAGGGCGCAACGATCAATGGCGCGGCGGTGATGGCCAGGGTGTAGAGGCCGTGCCGGTTCCCAATCCCGAGGTTGTTCAGCGCCCCGGTCGCGGCCGTGAACGCGGCGAAGGCTTTGGCCGGCCTAACCGGCGCGGCGAGGACGGCCAGCGCGCCGTTCGCATTCCGCCAGAAGGTCAGCCGGCTATGGGCCAACCTGGCCAGGGCGGAGCCCGTCGCAGCTTGCGCCCACGTTCGCCAGCACAAGCGGTGCCATCACAAGCCGCGCCAATGCCATCCGCGCAGTCCGATACGCCATCACCACGCGCCGTTCCGCCACCGCGCCCGGAACGTCCCGCCCGCACGCTGCGTCCGGGGCGAAACGAGCGCGAGCGCATTCGCGAACAGTAAACAGGAAAAGCGGCCGTGCCGGGGGCATGGCACGGCCGCTAAACGCGCGGGACCAGAGATTGTCGGCGCGAATTTAGAACCTAAAATCGATCTTTCGAAAAGGGGGTCCGCTTGCCGAGCCTTCGGGCTTCGATGGCTTCGTCGGCGACCCGCGTCATATAGTCGAGCTGCTCAAACTGAGCCTGACGCCTGGCCGATGGCGTCATGTTGGATATGCCGGTCACGAGATCGGCTGGCTCATGCCCGGTAATGCCGATCACCAGTGCAAGAAAGATCGATGCGAAACCGAGAGAGGTAAAAATGACCAAGGCTGCATCCGGTGACATATTTTTCCACTACCTTTTACACGGGTTAAGCATGGCGAACAAATCACCTCCATGCTGGGTTAGAGAAGAGTGCTGGAGGGACGTTAATTTTCCAAGACTCAAGTTGGTTAGTCTATCCTTAGCAACGAATGGCGGCCATTTTGAAGGTTTCAACGATTCATGATTTGGACTTCAGTAAGAAGCGTTCCGAGATAGCTGTTTTTTCGGGCGCGAGGATAGCGGCACGCTGGTACCACGTGCCGCTTCACCAGTGATTCATATTTGGGCCGCACTTCAAAGCAAAAGCAACAATCGGCATTGTTCGAAATATATCGACTTGTATGGTGACTTGATGCTCAGAAGTGCCTATTTGCTCGGGCTAATATCTGACTAAATCAATTTTGCAGGCACAAATCCATGGACACCCGACGCATTTTTGTAACCGGCACTGCTGGTTTTATAGGGTATCACCTATCGAAGCTTTTGCTTGATCAGGGTTGGGTTGTGATGGGCTATGACGGAATGACGGAATACTACGACGTTCGGTTGAAACAACGTCGACACGAAATGTTGAAGCAGCACGAACACTTTAGCAGCGTGGAAGCCATGCTGGAGGACATGCCGCTATTGCAAGAGACCGTTGAGACATTTCGTCCTGATGTTATCGTACATTTGGCTGCGCAAGCGGGCGTCAGATTTAGCATCGACCATCCAAGAGCGTATCTCGACGCGAATATCACGGGCACATTCAACGTTATGGAATGCGCACGTCTTTTAAATGTCCAGCACCTCTTGATGGCATCGACCTCAAGCGTCTATGGCGCAAATACTGACATGCCCTTTCATGAATTGGCGCAGGTTAACACCCCACTTACTTTTTATGCGGCAACAAAAATGGCCAATGAGGCAATGGCGCACAGTTACGCAAACATCTACAACTTACCCATCACGATGTTTCGTTTTTTTACCGTCTACGGGCCGTGGGGAAGGCCTGACATGGCGCTTTTTAAGTTTACTCAAGGTATATTGGAAGGTGTTCCGATCGATGTGTACAACAATGGCGATATGTGGCGCGACTTCACGTTCGTAGAGGATTTGGTGCAGGGGATTGTTGCATTGATCAATGCGGTTCCATTGCCTCCCGGATCTTCACGAGAAATTTATGAGCGTGACAGCCTGAGTCCGGTTGCACCGTATCGTGTCGTGAATATCGGCAATTCAGAAAAAGTTCGATTGATGGATTTCATCGATGCGATTGAGATGGAAACAGGTTGCAAGGCCATAAAAAATTATTTTCCGATGCAGTTGGGGGACGTTCCTGCGACTTGGGCTGATGCGTCACTTATGCAAACTTTGACTGGTTACAAACCGAAAACAGCGTTTCGTGAGGGTGTTGCACGTTTTGTGGATTGGTACCGGGAATATTATAACTAGGCATTTTAATGACTTTTGAAAATAATGAAGTGACCATAACTCTTCCATCTCTTGATGCTGTCCGTATTGCAGTGATTGGACTCGGCTATGTCGGGCTCCCGCTTGCAGTTGAATTTGGCAAAATGCGTGCGGTGGTTGGGTTTGACATTCAAGGCGACCGCATTTCCCAACTGGCTAATGGGCATGATCGGACACTCGAGGTATCCCGAGAGGAGTTATTGGCAGCGACAGGTTTGACTTTTTCCAAGGATGTAGAAGATATCTCCAGTTGCAATCTTTACATTGTGACTGTGCCCACACCGATCGATCAATATAATCGGCCTGACCTGACTTCTTTGATAAGGGCATCTGAAACCGTCGGGGGAGTTCTAAAGCCCGGAGATACGGTCATTTATGAATCGACTGTCTATCCAGGTGCTACAGAAGAAGAGTGTGTCCCGGTGCTCGAACGCTCCTCCAACCTTACTTTCAACAGGGATTTTTTTGTGGGCTATTCCCCTGAAAGGATAAATCCTGGAGATAAGGCTCACCGTCTCCCAACAATTCTTAAAGTGACGTCTGGATCAACGCCTCAGGTCGCGACGCTGGTGGATGAGCTTTATCGCTCGATAATAACGGCCGGTACATATTTGGCTGAATCCATCAGAGTTGCAGAGGCCGCTAAGGTTATTGAGAACACGCAGCGGGATCTAAACATTGCCCTTATCAATGAACTGGCGATTATGTTCGCTAAAATGGGGATCGATACCGAAGCGGTCTTGCGTGCAGCTGGGACAAAATGGAACTTTCTCAATTTCAGACCCGGGCTTGTGGGTGGGCATTGTATCGGCGTCGACCCTTATTATTTGACGCACAAGGCGCAGTCGATTGGCTATCATCCTGAGATCATCCTGGCGGGACGTCGGCTCAATGATGGAATGGGGAAGTACGTAGCTTCGCAAATGGTTAAGGCGATGCTGGCGCGCGATATACTCATAAGTCAGTCGCGGGTTTTGGTCATGGGCCTGACCTTCAAAGAAAACTGTCCGGATCTTAGGAATACCCGAGTGATTGATGTAGTGAGAGAGATGGAAGATTACGGTATAAAGGTTGATATATACGACCCCTTATCTTCTGCTGAAGAAGCCGAGGTGGAGTACAACGTCACTCCTATATCTGGTCCAGTCGACAATGCTTACGATGGCATTATCATTGCAGTCGCGCATGATGAGTTCCGGAATATGGGAGTCGATTCAATACGGAAATTGTGCAAGCAAAATGGGATTATTTACGACCTAAAGTATATTCTTGATGCTTCACAGTCTGATATTCGGCTTTAGTGAAATATATCACAACGATTAATTATTTATAGAAATTCCAGAAATCTGATTTATTCGATAGAATATATTATTGAGTTTGCTTTTTATTGGATTAGATAGGACAAGTGATTAAACGTTTTTTTGACTTATCTCTTGCGATAATTCTTGCAGTACCGGCATTGCTTATTTTTTTGTTGGTCGCGCTTATCGTAAAGCTTGATTCTCCAGGCCCTGCGCTTTTCAAACACATGCGTGTCGGCCGCCTAGAAAAGCCTTTCCGGCTGTGGAAGGTACGCACAATGTTTGTCGATACAGACTTGCGAGCCAGTCATGAAACCAGCACCGACCGGGTAACACGTGTTGGGGTGTGGTTGCGGCGCACCAAGATCGATGAATTTCCGCAAATCTGGTCTGTGCTGGTGGGCGATATGAGCTTTGTCGGCCCGCGCCCATGTTTGCCAACTCAGAGGGAAGTGATTGAAGAGCGTCGAAGGCTCGGCGTCTATGCCCTTTTGCCAGGCATTACCGGTCCCGCGCAAATCCTTGGCATCGATATGTCCGAACCTCGCAAACTGGCTGAAACCGATGCTCTCTACCTTGCCCAACATAGCTTAAAGCGAGATATAACTCTGGTCGTAAAAACGTTTCTGGGTGGCGGCCGTGGCGATGCGGTAAGTCGCCAAAACTGAGCCGTTTACAGCAACCAGCACCTAATTCCGTCATCTCACATTATTATTGTCGTGGTAATATGATATAATCTCTTGGCTCGCGATGGCGAGCGCTTGCCGCGAACCCAAAAAATACAAGGCAGATGCTCCATCTCGTGAGCGGTGGGAGGGAATCCACCTGTCAAAGTACTTCAGCCAGAAAAATGCGATTTGAACAAGCAGCCCTACTCGTGCAGAGTTAAATAGAGCCGAGAAAGCTGAATTTAGCGACCATGATAGCTGTGCGAATGGGCCAAGCACCGAGCCGGAATCGATCAGCTTGAAGCTCCGGAAAAGCCAGCGATGACCGCTATCAGTGAAGCGTGTAAAGTCATAAGCGCCCTCGTGTACCGCCTGGAGAAAAGGGGTTTCCCCATAAGCAATCCCGTCAGGCAAAAGTACCCTATGCAGTTCATCGACAACGCGCTGGGGATCAAGCACATGCTCAAGTACCGCTTGTATCCATACAGCATGAAAGCAGCCATCAACAAAGGGTAGGTCGTGGGCGTCCGCAACGACCTGAATATGGGGTGACGGATAAATGTCAATTCCAACCAGCTTTATTGCCGGATCGTCATAGAGTGCATCTGCGCCCGAGCCGATTGCTCCGCCACCGATGACAAGTATCCGGGGATTTTTTGAGAGCCGTTTTGCCTCCCTTATGAAGCGATTTGCGTTAATGGCAGCGCGAGAATTATACGGTAGGATGTGCCTCAGGATGAAACGCCGGAACGGCCCCGGTTTGCTCCGGACCAAAACACCTGTAGACTTATTTAAGTCAGCTGGTCGAAGCAACGAGCGTGAAAAATTGACCAGCAACGGCTTCTGGGCAATATACTCCACCTGTTGCCCACATGAGGTGCAACTGACAATGGCCGGCATCATCTCATCGGCACAATTTGGCGTTACCTCGCCAAAGCAAATCGGGCATCGTAAAATGCCGACAATCTCCTGCAATCTTTCGAGCGGCATAGATAGGTAGATTCCCTAGCGGTGGTTACGGAAGAAATGTCTTGCTGGAGCAACACTGTTTCGTTTGGCTAACAATATAAAATCCGTCAACCGGCTAACTGCCGACATTTCAAACCAGCTAAAGACCTTGCTGAATGCATGCATCTAAATGTTCGTCATGCTGACAATCTCATTTAGCGGCGCTGCGCTGCCTGATGGAATAAAGAGAGAAATTGCTTACGGGTTGCTGACAAATCCTCATCCGCATAGCTTTCGCTCAGCGGCCAATCGCGACGTACAGCAGCGAGCATTTCGTCCGGATTGGCGACCATCCTCTCAATAATTGCGGCAAGAGACTCTGCATCGCCTGGTCGATGTGTCCGGTGTGCAGGCAATAATTCCGGTATACCGCCCGCAGTTGAACCTATAGCCGCACATCCCCGGCTCAGCGCTTCCACCAGCGCCCTTGGGAGTCCTTCCTGAAAGCTCGGCTGCATATAGAGATCGATAGAATCAAGCCATTTCACCACTCCATCCCCCGTCGGACGGGTGCCATCAAAATGAACGAGGTTCGCAACGCCCAAGGCGCTGGCTTGCTCCATCCATGGCCGGGGATCTCCAGCGCCCAACACGCGATATTCAAGTGATAGGCCTTGGGCGTGCAATTTGGACAGAGCAGCCATCGCCGTCTGGATGCCTTTATACGCGACAGACAGCGACGCTACTGTTCCTAGCATCGGTTTGCTGCCGTCAACCATCGCTGCAAGCCGTTTTTCACGACTGTCACGCTGCGCAAGCCCAATCGGAGAGACAACGACATCGGAGATACCGGCTGTCTGACCGGCAGACGGATATCTTGTTTGTAGCCATTCGCGTGTTACGTAAATCGCAAACGGCGCGCGTGCGAGTGTGCGCCGCATTCGTGCAAACGCGATGGGGGCATATGCGCGGGCAGCAAGCTTTCCTTGATGGCCATATGCGTCCCATGCGCAACCGACGACCTCGACCAGCCAAGGCTTGCCTGCGTCCGCCGCTAACTTTGCCGCCAGCAGTCCCAAATCGCTTGGCAGTCGAATGATAACGGCGTCTGCTTGCTCGATTTCCTTACCAAGGGCGCGTTGGGCGGTGCCTGACCGAAGTCCGAGCCGTTCAAAAACACCTAGAGGTGGAACCAACCGGAAGCTCACATTTTCAGCATTCGAGGAGCTCAGGTCAGAGTTGTCTGGCTTCAACCCGCCGTTGCGCGCAAACACTTTTACGCTCGAGAAGTGCCCAAGATAGCGTTGCCAGATGGACGAGGGAAAAGAGCCAACGGTATAAAGTCCCCCGGCGTCATCATTTAAGAACCGGTGGTCGTGAACGAATAATAGGCGCATGAAACTATATATGCCTCAAATAACGTGATAAAAATCGGAAAGAGGAGCGAGCGTATATCGCCTAGCCGTTGTTTGCAATGTAACGGGAAAGCGGATCAACCCGGCTGACGCCGGTATCGTTCCTTCATATGGGGTGTGTTCGGGCAAGCGCCTCTTTCAGGTAGCCAATGATAGCAGCGTTGACTGCCACCACATCATATTTCTCTTCGGCCAAGCGACGAGAGGCCTTACCCATCGCGTGTACCGTTGCGGGCGCGCTCGCCAGTTCGCGCATTGCATCAGCCAGTTTCGCGGCATTTCCCACAGGCACAATCAGTCCGTTATATCCGTCTATGACCGTCTCACGACAACCAGGAGCATCAGTGGTGATGACCGCTCGTCCGGTAGCCATGGCTTCCAGAACTGTTCGAGGTGTCCCCTCGCGATAACTCGGCAGAACATAGACGCTGGTTTGCTCTAAAGCCGGACGCACATCGTCCAATTTTCCCATAAATTCTAAACCACCGCCAACCCACTCATCCAGTTCACGCTGACTTATCGAATCGGCACCATGGTCAAGAAAGCCTGCCAGTCTGAAAGGACTAGTCAAACCCTTACTGCGCAGTATCGCTGAAGCTTCTACATATTCCCTAACACCCTTATTGCCCAGCAACCGGGAAATCATCAGGAAAGCTGGCTCAGCGGGCAAGGGTAGTGGAGCAAAGTGCCGGGTGTCTACTCCGGAGCCCGCGATGATCCTCGCCTTTTTCGGTTCGGCTAGTGAGCCTGCGGCGATAAAATCCCTTCGATCATCTTCATTCTGAAAAATAACAAGACAATTGCCGGCGGTGGCCAGCCGGTACAACTTTCGCATCATGGCTCGCATCACCTCACCAAGGCGGCTTGTTGCTGGCATAAACGCAAAGCCAAGGCCAGTGACCATTATCGCACTCGGCAGTCCCGCCAGCCGCGCGGCCATGCTGCCAAAAATGTTTGGCTTGATCGTGTAGCCGAGAACAATTGACGGTCTGATTTTCCTGCTTAGTTTTATCAAGGCCAAAAGGTAGCCTAGGTCGGCAACAATCCCTAATCCGCGCCGATCCAGAGGCACCTCGTGGGCCTTGGCACCAAAGTCTGCCAGTGTTTTGCGCATATCACCGTCGAGTGCCGGAGAGGTAACGTGAACCTCCCAGCCGTCGGCGACCAATGCTTTGATCAGTGGCCCACGCAGGTTGATTAGGTACTCAGGATGCGATCCGTTCAACAGGATCGAAAAATTTCGTCGCATTAGCGCTCCATTTTGGCTTAGTTCTGCTTTACGGCAAGGGAAATTTCAAATTTCCGAAGAAGATTGATGCATCAATTGCGAAAAATAGCTGTCCTCGGCAGTCATGGATTTGTTGGCCGCCATGTCATAGCCCAGCTCGAAAGCAAGGGCGAAAATGTCTCGATACTGCCACGAATATCTGACGCCATGTTGGCTCAGGCGGCACATTCCATGACGGAAATGGCAAAAGTTGCCAGCAGCGATTTTTTTTCTCTTTTGGGCGGATGCACCCATGTTGTGAACTGTGCTGGCAAGGCACACGGACGGAATTCCACTGGAACTTCGCAAAGTCGGCTGGTCAATGTAACATTGCCCTCGCTTTTGTTTACCGCCTCGGCCCAACGGAAAGTCAATTGTTTTGTTCACGTCAGTTCGGTGGCCGCCATTCAATCATTCTCGGTGAACGATGAACAACTCAATGAAGATGCTCTCCCACAGCCAGATACAGCCTATGGACGCGAAAAACGAGAGGGCGACGCATCCTTGGAAAATATTGCTTTGCAACGACAAGTCCGGCTGATCATCTTGATGCCGCCCATGATATATGGTCGAGATGCCGTGGGCATTTTCCGATACTTTTTGCAAGCCGCCCAAATCGGCATGCCGCTGCCGTTGTCGGGCTTGAACAACAAACGCAGCGCGATTCATGTTGATAATCTGACCGACGCAATAGCTTGCGCAATTCGCAGTGACACGCTGAGCGGTAGGCTTGTTGTGACCGGGGGCCCGCCCGTTACACAAAAAGAACTTTACGACAGCCTGACTTTTGCAAGCAAAGGTAGCTCCCGAAGTTTTTCGCTTCCAGCCTCTTTTGTTCATGTGGTTGCCCGCATGCTGCTTCGTGGGCGTGCTAACAGTCTGACAGGAAACGCAGTTTTCGATGAATCCAAATTTCGTGAAATGACAGGCTGGGTGCCGCCATTGTCGGTAGCTGAGGCAGGGGAAAAATGTTTTCAGGACGCAACCATTCGATGACCTGATGTGTAATGGGGAACCTTACGAATTTTCATCCCGACGTAGCAATACCATTGTCTGCTTATATCGTTTGCCCAGCCATAATGTACGATGCGCAAACAAACGCCATTTATCTGGTCGGTAGAAAGGAACGGCCACGCGCATGAGATGGTAAGCTAAGCCTTTGAAGGGTGTGCCAGTCGCACAAAGATCTTGCCAAAAGTTTCCAGCTTCGATGGTTTCTGCGCGCAGCTTGGTAAAACCTGGCAGCATCCCGGCAACTTCGTCCGGACTCGGACGAAACATGGTGTCTATAGGATCCGGATGATATGGATAGCTTCTCGGTACCGTAACAAGGCAATACCCGCCGGGCGAAACCAAGTCTCCACATGTGCGCGCAAATCGTATCGGGTCTTCCAGATGTTCCAACAGATTGCAGCACAATAAGAGCCGGGCGTCATAACCGCGCAATCTATTGTGAAAATCATCGTCCAAAAGATCGCCCACCTCGTCGACGCCACGCGCCATTTTCATATCGCAGTGGACCACGTTCAGACCGGATTCAACTATTGGCCTCATCAAAAGCCTGTCGATATGTGACTGGTCTAACTCGCGAAAGTCCGCTGTCGAGGAACCGATGTTCAAGCATGTCGTTCCCCGCGGCAGGTGCAGGTCCAATATCCAAGTAGCAGCCAAACTGGCTTCCAGTTCGCGCATCTATTTATCCAGCGAAATCGGAGGGTAGAAAATTACAAAGCGGATAAGCATTTAAAGATCGTGTCCTTTCAACTTCCTGTCTCTGCTCGAGGCATCATGCGTCCCTTCAAAAATGCCACGCAGCAAAGCGCTACAATAATGATGAATACCAACTGGGACGCCGCTGCACCTTCGCTTTTGTAATAAATCGACGCTGGTATGATGACAGCAATGAACCCCAGCATGCCGAGAAAATATGAAATAGTGAGATATCTCGCGCCTGCAAACGCTTGCAGGTAAATAGCAAGGCTCTGGCTAATAATCATAAAGCCAGCGGCTGCGACCATAATCGTCAGCGTCATTCGTGCCGCCGCAAATTCGGGACCAAAAACGGTCTCAAGAATAAAGTGGCCCAGCAACCATGTCCCACATGTCGAAAAAATCGTGATGGTTAGGGCAACCAAAACTATGTTTTTCAGCAGTTTAACTGCATCGTCAAATCGGGACTCAGCAGAAAGTCGCGCGACTTCAGGAAAGAATGCTGCCGCATAAACCGAAGTGGCTTTGCGCAAAATGCCCGACAGTTGCTTTGCTACATGGTAAATTCCGGCACCGGATACCGAGACATATAGTCCAACCAAAATTGAATCCATCGTGGTGCGCAATGTATCGATGGTACTAGTCAGCCAAGTATCAATCGAATATGCTATGAAAATGCGCCATTCGGGTATCCGTTCTGCCGCGAAGCTTATATGCGGACACAACCGTCTTCGAGCTAGCAATATTAGTGATGCGCAGAGCTGCAATTGATAGGGCGCAATAAAAAATAATGCATAGGCCCATACATAAGCGCCGAATGGCGCGTCGATTTGCCAGAACAGGATAGCTACAACCAGCTGCAAACTACCCACAAAAACCGGGATTGCGCTCATCAAACCGAATTTGGAAAATAGTCGCAGCACGCCATCCGCGGTACGGAAACCACTAAACCCCGCCGCAAAAGCGAATATCAAGGCCTGGCCGCGTAAATCTGGGGATAAGCCTATAAGAGAAGAGCCGAATGTTACGACGACTATGGCTACTGTCATTGTCAATATCGCCGATAACAAGTCAAGCGCCAGCCCTTGGCCAATTATCAACTCCAGACGATCAGTGCTTCCTTCGGCCCGCGCATGGCTCCCCAGCATAATCACCGGTTGCTGTGTGCCGAAGCCAATGACCCCAGTAATCGCCGTAAGTGCAGTTTGCATAAGCACGAGTATACCGAAACTGGCGACGCCCAGTTCGCGCGCATTGATCGCTGTCGCACCGAGCACCAAAGCTGCATTTACCGTTGTACCAGACATGACAATAATCGAATTGCGCGAAAGGCGCCGGTACAGTTGACGCAGGGCAACGCCCCCCGATGGTAAATCAGTCATGAAGATATCTCTGGTACAATGCTGTCCCTGACCAGCCGGTCATACTCTTTTTCGTATGCTGAAATGACTGTGGAGCGGGAAAAGAGCTGTCGAGCCGTATGCAGGCCTTTTTGACCGGCCAGTTGTGCCGCTTCGGGATTTTCACAGTAGGCAACAATCTCGCGAGCGAGCGCATCCAGGTTGCGCGAGCCTACCACTTTTCCAGCACCCCCGGACTTGTGCTCCAATATTTCGCGAGCCGAGCATACATCGACACTAACTACGGGTCGCCCCTGCGCCATCGTTTCGATCATCGCCCGGGCCAAGCCTTCATGATGGGAAGCGATCGCGGTAACTCGATGGCATTGATATAATTCGGCCATGTCCTTTCTGTAGCCCAGAAAACTAACCGAGCTCCCAAATTGATCGGCGGCATTGGCACATGCGCGGGCATACGGATCTGAATGCGGGTTGAAATCTCCGGCAAAATCGATTCCGATCCCGTTTGCCACGATCTTTGGTGCTGCATCCCGAAGAAACTCCAACTGTCCCTTGTCGGGTCGTACGGAGCCAGCGACAAGAACGCGAGGGGGAGTGGCCGTGATTGAGGGATTTTCATCGTTTAATGCGTCGCATACCGAATAAGTGACGCTGAAAGATTTTGCTTGGGTGCCCACCCGCGCCCACGAAGTTGCCATTTCATCGGAGAGATAAAATACGTGGTCGGCGGCAGAAAAGTTTACAAGGTATCGCAACCGAGGCAACCTACGTCCGGGCGCAAGTGTGTCACGAAGGTTGAGGACCAAGGGCAAGCGCGTTCGCTTGGCAATTGGAATAGACAATTGGAAGACAAGCGGATCGTTGGCATGAATCAGGTGAACCCCATATTGGTGACGAATTCGGCCGATTGCACGATAGTAATCGGCATAGTTTCGCAACGCTCCTAATGGATCGGAACGAGCACCGCTGTCGCAAATCGGTGTAATTGCAACAGTGAACCCCGATGAACGCCAGGCGTCGGACACTTCCGTATCCCTATTTGTCAGGATTATGGGTCGATAGCGCGTGAGGCCCCGAATTATATGATCCAGGCTTGTAAGGCCTCCATTTGCTGCAATCCCGGTTTGGTGCGCCACAAACAAGATAGGGATAAGTGGGGCAGCATCGTGATGTTTCTTCACAAAGCTACTCCGCAATCCGCTTATCATGAAGCAACCCGATCTCTTCGGCATATATCTTGTCGAGATCTGAAACGCAGCGATCAATGCCAAAGTGGCTTTTTTCGACTCTTTCCAACCAATCGCCGTCCGCGGCCCGTTCATTTCGGACCATATCCAATAGCATCTCCCCCCATGCCGCGGCACCGGCAGCCAAGGGCAATAATTTGACGGCTTCTGGGACTACAATCACTTCCGGCGGCAAGCTGTCGGTCATGAGAGTGGGAGTCCCCGCAGCTTGTGCTTCGAGAACGACAATGCCCAAACCTTCACTAAAGGAAGGAAACAGAAAGACATCAAATAATGCCATGTGCGCTGCCACATCGTCGCTGCCCGGAACTATTGTTATTCTGTCGTCAAGACCATGCGCCGCAATGTCGGCCCGAACCTCACTTTCAAGGGGACCTCTACCAATCAATATCATGTGTGCAGTTGGACAGAGTCTCGAAAAATGGGCAAATGTTTCGATCAGGAAGGGATGATTTTTGACTTGGTCGAACCGGCCCACATGTCCAATGACAGAGGCGTCTTTGGCTAAACCATATTGGATGCGTAAAGCTTCCGCACGGCCTCTGGCGCTTGCATAGGCACTGTAGTCGAACCCGTATAATAGTATCGAGCAATCGCTGCGGCTTTGCCAACCGCTTCCAACCAGATGCCACATGGCTTGGTCGCTTATCCCGATGCGGCGTGTCGCACCAAATTCGACAAACTTCCTGCCTATGCCCTCGCGGACGCGATGTCGCAAAGCCTGATAGTCTTCTCCCATCAGCCTCGCAGCATGGTTATGCGCAATCCTGACGGGTACTCCTGCAAACTTTGCGGCAGTTAAGGCCGGGCCTGATATGATCGGATCATGGTGAGAATGCACAACCGCAAAGGGCCCCTCCCTTTTCAGGAAATGATAAAAATCGGAAAACCACGTAAGTTTGTTGCCGATTGGCAAAACATGTATCGGTATGCCAGCTGATCGAACTTTATCTTCGTAGGGGCCGATGTCCTCCTTCATCACAAGTAGCTCGTTGCGCACGCTGAAATCATTATTGCGAGAAAATATGTGCGTCAGCCAAGTTTCAATTCCGCCTCGTGGCAACCATTTTATCAAATGAAGAACCCGATCGCGGGAATTTATATCAGATTCTAATCGATTTTGTGTTATTGCCATGATTTCGGGACCAATTTAATTATCTTCGAACAAATTACGCAGCTACAGTACGATTTTTATAATTTATGGTTGTCGGCACAAAAACTAATGTTATTGCAATAACAACAATTAAGGTAACAATCATTTGTTGAAACGTAACTAACGCGTCGGTATATATTTGAAACTGAGTTACTATTTGAACAAAGAGCATGACAACAATACCATTGCGCCGATTTAACTCATACCAAGATTGTGCACGCCTTAGTATATAGCCTTGTAAAATGAATATAACAATCACCCCGGCGATGTGGAAGTTCCAGTACGCTTCCGCTACCGGACCAATCGGGACGGATTGCCCTTCGAACACCTCGCCCAAAAAACTCACCGAATAAAAACTGCCTGGTCCGCGCGGTTTGTCTGGCCAAATGGTACGGGGCACCATGGCGAACACCGCCCCCATGTAAGTCGCACCGAATAAAGGACCGCCCGAAACCCTAAATCCATCGGCTATTACCGGCACGGTGCCGGATAATGCTCTCCGTTCTGCGAATTCTGATTGAGTCTGCTCAAGGACCGAGGTGATATCGGCTGCGGACAATGCTTGCGTTGCAGTTTGACTGGAATATGCCGCCGTGCGGGCGATGTTAAGTATGCCAAGCGACAGGAATGCGACCGGCAGGAGCATCAATGCTAAGCGCCATGGAATTCGTTGAACCCGCATCGACCAAGTGAGGCCGACCATTACAAGCACGAGCAGCGCTGAGGCTCGGGATCCTGCCGTAAGAAACTGCAGAAACGCGACAATTGGAAGCAATGTAATAAACAGTGGATGACGCGCATCTTGGGGCCGGTAGGCAATCCAGATTAACATTGCAACGAAGCCAATATCGAACAGCGTCAGCAGGGGCCCCAAGCCAGCCAGCGCCCTGAATCGACCACCGCTAAGATCATAAAGATGTTGATCAATGCCACCGCGATATTGGATGAAAGCGATAACACCGATAATATTGACGATTATCACGCCGACTAAAACGCGTCGCAACGCGATACTGTCGAAATTTCCAAATCTCGACGGCGTGTTGTTGCTGCCTTGTCGAAAAATAAAATAGCCGCCGAACATGGCTATGAGCGAAACACAGTCGAGTGCGTTCGAGAGAGCGATATCCAGCCACTGTTGTTGCGGGGTCTGATACCCCAGGGCATAGAAGAATGGTGGGTTAATCCGTTCGGCCAGCAATAGCCCTGAATACCCCCCCAAATCTTCGATACGACTCGGCAGAATGGTCAGTAGGGGCCAGACAACTACCGCTAGAATCAAAGGGTGCAGCAACCCCATCGGATGCCGTGCAAATATTAGCAGCGGCAAAATTCGAAGCAAATCGTAGAGAAAGGAAGCTGCTACTGCCAAGAAAAAAGCACTATTCGTGCCACTTCCGCCGACGATGCCGAAAGCCGATGCTTGCAACATCTGCGGCAGGGCACCTGTCAATAAGAAGAATAGAAAAACAAAAACCAGGAATACGCGCGGAATAGACGACGGTCCCGATTCACGGTCATTATTGCCCTGAGCGACAATGCTACTGAATGCCATTATTGCCTACTCACCGTCGTCAAAAGTCATGGAGTTTCCGAATAATCAGAAACTTGAAAAGCACGATTTCAATTCCTTAAATGCAATGCCGTTACGTGTCATGCAGTGTGCTGCTTTACGCAAGGAGCCGCTTATAGGCACCAAATCAATGAGGCAACAGTTGGTTTCCCTTGCACGGATATCGCCCTGTCATTATCGACCCCTGAACGCATCCAGCTTGCCCAGCCGCACTGGTAACTTTTACGTTTCGAAGGAAATTTTATGGGCAAAGGCCGCACTGGTTACGGACGGAAGCGGACGCTGGTAACGGGGGGCGCAGGTTTCCTCGGTTCGCATTTGATCGACCGCCTGATCAGCCGTGGCGATGAAGTTCTGTGTGTCGATAATTTGTTCACTGGTGACAAAAGTAATCTGGACCATTTGGCGGGGCATCCACGATTTGAATTTATAAGGCACGACATTTGCTTCCCACTTTATGTGGAAGTCGATGAAATATGGAATTTAGCCTGCCCTGCTTCGCCTATACATTACCAGCATGATCCCGTTCAGACGACGAAGACAAGCGTGCATGGCGCCATCAACATGTTGGGTTTGGCCAAAAGACTGGGCTGCAGCATTTTTCAGGCTTCCACCAGTGAGGTTTATGGGGACCCACATGTCCACCCGCAGGTTGAATCATATTGGGGTAACGTCAATCCGATCGGTATCCGTTCTTGCTATGATGAAGGTAAGCGCTGCGCAGAAACGCTCTTTTTCGATTATCATCGTCAGCATGGCCTCAACATAAAGGTCGCTCGCATATTCAATACTTATGGCCCACGAATGCATCCGGCCGACGGTCGCGTCGTGTCCAATTTTATCATGCAGGCTTTGCAAGGCGATCCGATAACGATTTTCGGCAACGGAGAGCAGACCCGTAGCTTTTGCTATATGGACGATCTGATCGATGGATTTTTGGCATTAATGGACACGCCGCCAAGTTTCACCGGCCCTGTGAATCTCGGCAATCCGGAAGAATTCACCATTCGCCAGTTGGCTGACTTGGTATTGGAGAAAACCGGATCACGTTCAAAGCTGATTCAACTTCCCCTCCCTCAAGATGATCCCACGCAACGCAAACCGGATATTACGGTGGCTCGAAATGAGCTGCATTGGGAGCCTCGTGTCAGTTTGTCAGAGGGCCTTGACGACACAATCAACTATTTTCGTTCCATAATATGAACATGAAAGTAGCTTCACTGGCAGATGACAATGCTTGTCCAGCGTGCCGATCCTTGACGCCAGACGCAACGCGCGCGAACATTGCCCATTGCGCTAAATGTAATCATCGGTGGCTAGCTCGCGATGTCGAGACCCAATCGCGTATCGAAGCAGAAATTTATACCCGGGATTATGCCGGCTATCGCGAAGACCCGCGTCTGGTTCAATCTTTCCAAATCCTTATGGAGGAACAATTCATTCCGCGCGTCGTCGCTCCCGGGCAAATTCTCGACGTAGGTTGCGGTGGCGGAACTTTTCTAAAAGCAGCGGGTGAAGCGGGCTTTAATGCCGTTGGACTTGACGTATCCGAAGCGGCTGCAGGGATATGCAAGGATCGTGGTCTCAATGCCAGGTCGGGCGATTTTCTGGAATTTCGCCCATCCGCCCCTTTGAGTGCAGTTACTTTTTGGGATGTTTTCGAACATCTGCGTCAACCGGCGCAATTTCTCGCACACGGATTGTCGTTGTTGCACCGCGGCGGCGTGCTGATAGGAAAAGTCCCCATGTTCGGTTCGTTATCTGTATCTTTGAGCGATCAAATTCCACGCCTGGGCGGAACACTTTTGGGTACGCCAGAGCATCTTCAATTTTTCAACGAACAATCTCTCTCAACGATGTTGAATGCAACAGGTCACAAATGGGAGTTTCTGCCGTTGGCGGGAGGTGCCATGCGAAGCCCGGCTCAAGGTGGGTCTATCGCTAAACGAGTCGCGCGAATCGCAAAAACCCGAATTTCGCAGTTCTCCGGTGACCGAAATGCATTGTTCCTGGTGGAAGTTTCTTAACTGAGGAACCTGAGGACCGAGCGTTAGCGATGGTCGGCTTGCGGTATAAAACGTTAATACCCGGTACGGTGATGAATTTCCAACTCATCAACCCGCGCGTTCATCGGTTACTTTGTACGCGTGCATTTAAAATAACATTGAATGAATTTTGTCGTGTTGCAACCCGTCGGTGCGCCCACCTGCTTAGAGGTGATATTGGCTGCAACAAATGCACAAGACGCGATCCGGTCGGCATTGGTGCAATATTCGTTTTGATGTCTTCAAACCCTGCTGCCTCCGCAAGATTGCCAAACAGCAATGGTGTCCAAGTATAAAGATGCTTGTCTTTGTTCGGAAACCAGGCCTTTTGCCGTGGATCGAGCGGATTTTCACCCGGTACTATCAAACGCAGGTAACCCCCGGGTTTTACCACTCTTCGAAGTTCGCGGAGGATAGATAAGGGATTGTCAACATGTTCTATTGCATGGAAGCTGATTGCGACATCGACAGATCCTGAATCCAGCTCTTCCAGGCTATTATGTACTTCTATCCCTGCGGCCCGTGCCATTACGCATGCGGCTTCGCCAATTTCAATGCCAATATGGCGGGCGGCGTCAACTTGTCGTAGCGTAGCGCCTGTGCCGCAGCCGAAATCCAGTATAACGCGTTGATCGTTACCTAAGTCACGGAACAGGGAGGCACGTAATCCTTGCACGTGGTCATTCACTGCGCCTTGTCGCTGGGTCAGGTAAGCCTCGCCTTGTTGGCCCCTGTAAGCGCTTGTTACCTCCGGCAATAATGGCTTTTCCATCTACCTTTCCTCACCGCCGGCGTGGTCGGAGCGCCCATAACCATAACCGTAACCATAGCCATAGCCATAGCCTGCGTGATGCTGTTTGAGTTTGGTAAGGACAACTCCGAACACATGCGCATGGACAGTGTGAAGGCGCCCAAGCGAAGATTTTACGCCTCTGACCGCGACACCTTCTGCTTCAACCACAAAAATACATCCTTCCACGGCGCGTGACAGGAGGGGGGCATCGGCGAGGCCCAATATAGGCGGCGCATCGACAACAATATGGTCAAAATGATCGGCCAACTGCCTAACCAGCATTAGCATACGGTCGCTGCTCAGAAGCTCCGATGCACTTGGCGGCATCGGTCCGGCAGGCAGCAGATGCAAATTCTTTTGATCCGTAGCCAGAACCATATTCTGCCACTCGTTGTCGCCAGCAAGAAAATTGCTCAAACCATTTTTGTTTTCGCGGTTCAAAAACTGGTGCATCGATGGCGACCGCATATCGGCATCGACCAGCAACACCTTCTTCCCAGTCCGGCCCAGAACAGTCGCCAGCGCAAGGCTTGTTGTCGATTTTCCTTCAGCGGGCCGCGTACTCGTTACCATGCATGTGCTTGGCACACCGTGATCCGTACTAAACGCAAGATTGGACCGGATACTCAAATAGGCTTCGGATATCATTGATTTGGCATCGACCAGCAATGACAGTGCGTTTTCGTCTCCGGCCTCGGGTACGCTACCGAGTAGCGGAACTTGCAACAAACGGTTCACCTGACCCGGATCGCGGATCCCTTCATCAATCTGGTCAAGCGCGAATGTTGCCGCAGCAGCCAGGCCGATGCCCACAAACAAAGCCAGCGCCATATTCAGTGGTAAACTGGGTGCGGACGGAATCTCTGGGACTTTGGCTTGGTCGACAATGGCGATGTTGTTGGCACCAATGCCAGCTACGCCGATTTCTTTGTAGCGCTGCAAAAGTCCGTCGTACAACTGGCGATTGGTGTCGGCTTCACGTTGGTAAATGTTGTAGTTGATGCTGTCCCGCTGCTGGCGGTCCATTCGCTCTTTAAGGTTCTCCACCTGTTGCCGCAGATCTCGCTCTCGCTGCACCGCTTCGCGATACTCGGCTGACCTGCTGTTTAGGACGCGGTTCTCCTCGCGCGCAATGCTGGCATCTAAAACACGCAATTGTTCATTCAGCGCTTTTGCCGACGGGTACCCTGGTTCAAATTGTACTAATAGCTTTGCATATTCCGAAGCAGCCTCTGCCCTTTTCTGCCTCAACTGGGAAATGGCGATATTTCCCAAGGCATCAGAATTAGCGCCTCCATTGCGTCCACTTGACCTGCTTTCAGCCGTGATTCGGCTAGCCGTCGCTTCGGCTAACGCAGCATTTAAAGCTTCAAGATCACTAGAGACGAGGGTGCGTTCAATTTCAGTCTTGCCATCCGCACTCTTAGTCGTACCGAGTGCAACAATGCCTTTTTCCGATGCGTAGTTAACGACTTCGCGTTCAGAGGTTTCCACGCGGGCACGGAGGTCTGCAAGCCTTCCTTCGAGAAATTTCCTGGCGTCTGCCGTAGAGGCGAAACGGCGGTCCATGCTTTGCACGATGAACTGCTCCGTCCATGCATTGCTGATCTTTGCGGATAATTCTGGTGAGGCACTTGTGTAGCTTATATCCACCAGAGCCGAGCCTCGAATAGGTGAAATTGCAATGTTGTTGGTCAGCAAATCAACGGCAGCCTTGTCCCGTCTTTGCCTTTCAGAGGCAGTCAATTGCTGAACTGACTTGGACGCAAACAGACCGCCCTCGCTCAGGTCCACTCCATGGGCTTCAAAAAACGCGTTATTTACTCCCAAGCGCAATTCGCGAGCCACCCGCTCGGCCAGTGAGCGCGCTTGCAGCAGTGAATACTGGGTCTGGTAAAACTCAAGATCGCGGCCCGCTTCTGCAGATTCAAGGCCCTCTACGTTAGTGACATTTTTCTGTGTGCGGCTGATTTCGACACGGGAGGTCGCCGTATATTGCGGCGTCGCCAATAAAGTGGCGACTAGCCCCAATGTAAGGGCGGCGACGGTGATGCCGATAATCAGCCACTTCCAACGCAGTATAACTTGCCAATATTGCAGAAGAACCGGAGGGGCCAGGCCGCGCTCCGCTTCAATCTCGTTGGATCCTGCGCCCGAATTTGCAATGCCAAATGTTGGGGGAGTAGTGGTTAGCATCATTATCCTTGTACTGGGACGGGCATCTATTGAACAGTCCCGCCAATCCAGTTAGCGTGTCACATATGGTTGCCGCAGGTAACCGAAGCCCTTAAACAACGCCATAGTTTTTTCTGGCCATGTGGCACATCGCTTGTCCTATACATCTAGGTGCTTGCCGCTATCGTCTTTACAGCATAATTGCGACTATCGTCGATATATTGAGGATCGATGCCAGGCGCGCGCACCGCCGAGCCGTCGATTTGTTTGCAGGAAAAGAAGTTGTTCAGACTGAATCCCTCGAGCCTCCCGTCTTATCAACTTTGGGGGCTTTTAGTCACCCTTGCCGGACTTTTTTTGATGGGCGGGTCGTCGCGGGCGGATGTTCAATCGCTAGCATTCCTACAGCCCGCAATGATATTATGTTGCGGCGCCGCCTTAATGACGCTCAAACTGGAGCACTGTCACAACAAAAAATGGATATTGGCGAGCATTGGGCTTATTTTTCTCCTGTTGCTGTTATACCTCGTACCTTTGCCTGAGAAGTTTGAAAACATCTCGCCCGGGGCAGCGAATGTATCTGCCGTTCTCGCCACTGCTGATGTGTCCAACGGGCCACGTATGTTTGCGATAACGCCCGCGGCTATTTGGGATACGCTGTTTTTTCTTTTCGGACCGCTAGCGGTTTTTCTATTTGCGATACAACTCAATCGGGACGACCTATTACTGACTTTACCAATAATAATTTTTGCTGTCACAGTTTCGGGAGTTATTGGGCTATTGCAGATTGTCGGCAGCGCCGATGGCCCGCTATACTTCTATCGCATTACAAACACTGGTAATGCGGTAGGGCTATTCGCTAACCGTAACCACGCTGCAGTGTTGTTGGCTTGTCTATTTCCCATGCTCGCAGTGTTTGCGGCAAGGTCGCATCCGACACGCCGTGGCGGCAGAAATACGCGGCAGATGATCGCAATAGCCATTGCCATTACCCTGGTCCCGTTGATTTTAGTAACCGGATCGCGAAGCGGCATGCTCACTGCCGTTCTCGGGCTAGCCGGCGGCGCGTTTCTACATACAAAAATATCCTCGAATGGACGTGCTGATCGAGGCAGATTGTTGAAACCCAGCCTAGCCGCGGTGGCTCTTCTTGGCTTGATTTTTGTGACAATCTATTTTTCTCGTGCCGAAGCAATCGCTCGATTTTTTGACGTTCCACGTGTAGCAAATGATCGTGCCCTTTTTTGGGCATCGAGCCTTGAAATGTTCTGGCAATATTTTCCCTTTGGATTCGGGCCAGGTTCTTTTGCTGCAGCATTTAAGCAAGAAGAGCCGCTGACCCTGCTGGGCGGAACATATTTGAACAGACTACATAATGATTGGCTGGAAACCGGTCTTACCTTTGGCGCCCCGGGTGTCCTGCTAATGCTTTTTGGTGGCATATATTATGTAAGACGATCGTTCCTCTTGTGGTTTCGTATGAATGGCGCACGCTCAGCCGTTGCCATCGGTCGCATGGCGAGCATCATAATTGCGATGTTGGGCATAGCCAGCATATCCGATTATCCCCTCCGGACACCCGCGATGATGGGCTATGCTGCTTTAGTCTTGCTCTGGTTTGCGCACGCCCGCCGCGAAACCGCTTGACTGGTGACCCCTACGGGAATCGAACCCGTGTTTCAGCCGTGAAAGGGCCGCGTCCTAACCGCTAGACGAAGGGGCCAATCGCTTGGCGAGCCGCGCCTTTACGGATTCGTTTTGCGCGCGTCAAGGCTAACATGGCGCAATTTCACTCGGCAAAGGCTATGTCGTCGATATGCAGTTCGGCCTTGGGTGTCGGGCCCCAATCGTCGGTCTTGGCGCGGCCCGCGAGCCAATATTTGCGACCTCGCTCGCCGTGGAGCAACTGCTGCCCCAATGCACTCTCGCCCTGCCGAAATGCCATTGCCTTGAACGACTGCCCGTCGTCACCAGCCACTATCGCGCGGACATGGTCCTTACCGACGATATCGCATTTGACCACGCGCACCGGCCCCGTCACGACGCGCGGGCCCGGCCAGCCCATGCCATAGGGGCCGGCCGATTCCATTGCGTCGACAAAGATGGGGTTCAGCCCGCGCGGGGTGATGATGGCGTCGATGAGGAGCGCCTTGTTCCCCGACGCTCGCGCGACGTCGTCTGCCAGACGCTCGTCCAGCCAGTCGGCCAGCGCCTCGATCTTGTCCTCACGCACCGTTAGACCCGCCGCCATTGCGTGACCGCCGCCAGCTTCGAGGAACCCGGCGTCTTTGGCGGCGATAATCGCGGCGCCCAGATCGACGCCGGCGATAGAGCGGCCCGATCCCTTGCCGGTGCCAGCTTCGTCCACGGCGATGACAATGGAGGGTTTGCCGGTCTTTTCCTTGATGCGGCCCGCGACAATCCCGATGACGCCGGGGTGCCAGCCCTTGCCCGATAGCAACGCGACGGCGCGGTTATGTTGCCCGGCGATCATCGCCTCGGCCTGTTCCTGTACGATGCCCTCAATGGCGCGGCGTTCTTCATTGAGCCGGTCGAGTTCCATTGCGATGTCCTGCGCCTCGACGGCGTCCTCTGTGGTCAGCAGGCGCACGCCGAGGTCCGACTTGCCGACGCGGCCACCCGCGTTGATCCGAGGGCCAAGCGCAAAGCCCAAGTCGGAGCACATCGGTGCGCGGGTCAGGCGGCTCGCCTGAATGAGTGCGGCCATGCCGATGTTGCGCCGGCCTGCCATGATTTTCAGCCCCTGCGCCACAAAAGCGCGGTTCAGGCCCTTGAGCTGGGCGACATCGGCGACGGTGCCAAGCGCGACCAGGTCGAGTAGCTCCATCAATTTGGGTTCGGGGCGGTTTGCGAAATAGCCGCGCGTGCGCAACGTGCGGATGATCGCGGCACCCAAAAGGAACGCTACGCCCACTGCTGCCAGATGGCCGTGCGACGCAGCGTCGTCGCATTCATCGAGGCGATTGGGGTTGACCAAAGCGAAAGCGGTTGGGAGTTCTGCGGCGCATTTATGGTGGTCTACAACGATCACCTCGAGCCCGGCAGCCTTGGCCTGCGCAAGCGCGTCATAGGCCATCGCGCCACAATCGACGGTGACGATGAGTTTGCTGCCAGCTTCGCCAATACGGACGAGCGCCGCGCCTGAGGGGCCATAGCCTTCCATCAGGCGGTCGGGAATGTAGTGGCCAGCAGTTAGCCCGAGCGAGCGGAAGAGGCGAATGAGCAGAGCGGCGCTGGTCGCGCCGTCGACGTCATAGTCGCCATAGACGGTGATAGCGTCCTGGCTCTGGACCGCATCGGCGAGACGCTCGGCAGCAACATCCATATCGCGGAAGATCGACGGGTCGGGCATGAAGCCGCGGATGGTGGGTTCACGGTGGCGCTCCAGATCGTCACGCGGAACGCCGCGCGCCATCAGCAATTGCGTGACCAGATCGTCGGGCTGAAACCCCGGATCGCGCGCATCGACATCACCACTGCGCCACTGCCACGCCTGGCCAGTGATCGATTGCGTGATGTTGAGGACTGATGACATGCGGCTTCCCTATGCGGCGAGGGCGGTGCTAGCAAGGTGCGATGAAGAAGCTCCTTATTGTTTGGCACAGCATGACCGGCGGGTCCGAGGCGTTGGCGCGTGCAGCTTTTGCAGGAGCGGAGGAGGTCGAGGCGCGGTTGCTGTACGCGGAGGACGCCACGGCAGGCGATATGCTTGGTGCAGACGGCTATTTGTTCGTTTTTCCCGAAAATCTCGCGGCAATCAGCGGCGTGATGAAGGCATTTTTCGACCGCTGCTATTATCCGTGCCTTGGCCGCATCGAGGGGCGGCCCTATGCGCTGATCGTCTGCGCTGGCTCGGACGGCAGCAACGCGATTCGTCAGGCGGAGCGGATCGCCACGGGCTGGCGGCTGAAGAAAGTGGCCGACAGCATGATCGCCTGCACCCATGCGCAAACACCCGAAGCTATTCTTGCACCCAAGGTCATCGCGCAAGCTGACCTCGGTCGAGCCCGCGAAACCGGCGCAATGCTGGCTGCGGGTCTCGCGTTGGGTGTCTTTTAGTTATCCGTTACGCCGCGCCGATGCTCGCTCTTCACCCAGCGCACGGTTCCTGACGAGGCGCGCATGACGACGCTCTCGGTGGTGATCCTGCCGTCGCGCAGGGTCTTGACGCCCTCCAGCAACGACCCATGCGTCACCCCGGTTGCGGCGAAGATACAGTCGCCCTTGGCCAGCTCTTCGAGGTCGTAGATTTTGTCCAGATCCTCGATGCCCCATTTGCGTGCACGCAGCCGTTCATCGTCGTTGCGGAAAACGAGGCGGCCCTTGAATTGCCCACCGACGCAGCGCAGCGCGGCGGCTGCCAGCACGCCTTCGGGCGCGCCGCCGGTGCCCATGTAGATGTCGACGGTGGTGTCGGGATCGGTGGTCGCGATGACGCCAGCGACGTCGCCATCGGGGATCAGCATCACGCCGCAGCCAATGGCGCGCAATTCGGCAATCATCTTTTCATGACGCGGGCGATCGAGGACGCAAACGATCAGCTCGTCGGATGCAACGCCCTTTTCCCTTGCGACCGCAGCAACATTCTCGGCAACGGTCCGGTCGAGATTGACGATGTCGGGTGAATAGCCGGGGCCGACCGCGATCTTTTCCATATAGACGTCGGGCGCGTTGAGCAGATTGCCCTCTTCCGCGACCGCCAGCACAGCCAACGCATTGGGTCCGGCCTTGGCGGTGATTGTGGTGCCCTCCAATGGGTCGAGCGCAATGTCGATCTTCGGGCCTTTGCCAATCGCCGAACCCACCTTTTCGCCGATATACAGCATCGGCGCCTCGTCGCGCTCGCCTTCGCCGATGACCACAGTGCCGTCCATGTAGAGGTCGTTCAATGCGGAGCGCATCGCTTCGACCGCGGCGGCATCGGCGGCCTTTTCATCGCCGCGTCCGATCAGTTTGGCAGCGGCAATGGCGGCAGCTTCGGTCACGCGCACCATTTCAAGGACAAGCACGCGGTCGAGGATTTGGCTTGGCAGCGTCATGTATTTTTCCTAGCTATCTGAAATATCGGGTTTCTGGGGAAAGAAATTTGGCATCCGGGGCGTTTGGGTCGGAACTGCGGTTCCGATAGGGAAGGCGTGGCCAAATGTCGAGATTGCTTGTCGCAGCATTTGTACTTTTGACCGCTCCCGCCATTGCGCAACAGACAAGTGACGCAGAAATTGCAGCACAGATCGAAAATGCGCGGCGGCTGGTCGCGGTCGATGCCGAGGGCTGCGTCAAATATCCACAAAGCAATGAAATTGTGGTCTGCGGCGAAAATCCCGAAAACAAGCGGCAAAAACTGGACCCCGGACCGGTAGATAACGATCGGATCAGACGCGGCGAAGCGGTTTCGTCTGAGCGCGCCGCAGGATGTGTTTATGGCGATAAATTGTGCCGCACCCCTTTGTCGGGCGGCACCCCATTTGGCTATGTCCCTCCGGTTGCGCTCGACTATTTTGAAGTCATGAAAGGCCTGCCTGAGCCCGACATGATCGTAACCGACGGTGAACCAGCGCCGCCGCCCTGATCACTCGCCCAATATATGCATGACCATCGGCTCGCCGAGCAGGCTGTCCGACGTCGACAGGGTGCCAAGCGTATCGTCGATTGCCTGTTCAGGGCCTGCGTGCGTGACCATCGCGATCAGCGCGGTGCCGTCGTCGCTGGTTTCGGTCTGAATCAGGCTTTCGATGGAAAGCCCAGCGTCGCGCATCGCGGCCGTGATTTCGGCGAGGACACCGACGCGGTCGGCGACCACCATTCGCAAATAGGTTTTGCCGATGCGATGGGCGCTTGCGGCGCGCGGCAGCTTTTCGAGTTCCGCCGATGGCATCGAGAAGGCTGGGCCGGTTTCCTTACGCGCGATGTCGACAAGGTCGGCGACCACGGCGGAGGCTGTTGGCTTGTCACCCGCGCCTGCGCCCTGGAACAACAGACGCCCCGAAAAATTGCCCTCCGCCACCACCGCATTGGTCGCGCCCATGACATGGGCAAGCGGATGGAGCAGCGGCACGAGGCAGGGCTGCACGCGCTGAAATATCGTCGCAGAACCATTTTCTCCGTCGATTTCCGCGAGCCCGATGAGCCGGATGCGATAGCCCAAAGCCTTGGCCTGGGCGATATCGGCCGCGATGATCTTGCGGATACCCCGGGCTTCGACACCGCCGAAATCGATCTCCGACCCAAAGCTCAGCGAAGCGAGGATCGATAGCTTGTGCGCTGCATCGACGCCGTCGATGTCGAAACTCGGATCAGCCTCGGCAAAGCCCTTGGCTTGCGCATCGGCCAGCACTTCGGCAAAATCGAGGCCCTCGCGTTCCATCGTCGAAAGGATGAAATTGCAGGTGCCGTTGAGGATGCCGTATACCCGGTCGATGCGGTTGGCGGCGGCTCCGTCACGCAAGCCCTGAATGACCGGAATGCCGCCAGCGACTGCTGCCTCGAACTTGAGCGCGGCGTTTTTGCCCTCTGCCAGCGCCGCAAGCTCTGCACCGTGATGCGCGATCATCGCCTTGTTGGCCGTCACCAGTGCGCGCCCATTGGAAAGCGTCTCGCGCGCCAGCGTCAACGCAGGGCCGTCCGAACCGCCTACAAGTTCGACGACCACATCGACATCGTCTGCGGTGGCAAGCTCGCCCATGTCGTCGACCCAGCGATATCGCGACAAGTCCACGCCGCGATCCTTTGTCCGGTCGCGCGCAGTCACTACTGCGATCTCGATCGGGCGGCCCGCACGCCGGCCAATTAGCGCATTGTTCTCCTCGATCAGACGAATAACGCCGGTGCCGACGGTGCCAAGACCGGCGAGAGCGATGCGGAGCGGAGCGGACATATTGTTCAGACTTCCTGCCAGGGATTGAGCATTGGCGTCGCGCCTAATGCAGTTTTCCGCGAAACGCCACCCCAAGCTTGCTCCGCCTTTCCCGGTAAATTTGTCATGCAAGCTGCAACTAAACACGCCGTCTATGGCGTCAGCCGAACCTCGGCGCGCCACAATGGGATCCAGTCGAGCGAGCCGCGACATTTGCCCATGACTTTCGCCTCGGTCAGGCGGAACGCGGCGCCGTCCCACACCCAGCTTTCGGACGATCCACAATCGCCGAGCCCGCGCCCTTTGGCATAGCTACTCAGCGATTGCTTGGCGGCGTCCCAGTCGGCATTGATCAGGATCGGGATTTTGCTGTCATCGCTAAACCCGCCCGCACCGTAATCGAACTCGGCGGGGGCAAAGCTCCATTTCCCCCCATTGCTGCGCTGCCCGACATATACGCCGGACGAAAAATTATACGCGCCCGCGCCGCAATTCAGCAAGACCAGCGCCTGCGTCCCGTTTTCGCCCGTACCGAGGCTGTACGCAGTGTCTTCGGTCGATCCAAAACGTTCCTGGGCGCATGGGCTGCTTTCGGAGAGCGCCACCATCGCCGACGCATCGGGCAGCATATCGGTGGGCGCAATTTTTTTGACTTCAATGGTCGGTATGGCCGATTTCTTTGCGGTCGCCATTCGAGGCCCCGTCGCGATGACTGCACCCCGCGAACCGGCGCGACCTTGCTGGCCATCGATATATCGAAGCGCAGCCGAAACGCCCGAGAGCGATGCGGTGCCAAGATCGGTGCCCGCGCCGTCGATCACGCGAATCGCTTTGCCCCGCGCCATGGCACGCGCAAGCTTCATCGCACTGGCCCCTGTCAGTACAATGGTCTCGCTGCCGACTTGCATCGTGCCGGTTGCGGCTACCCTGCCGTCGACCACTGCACGGAATCGGTCTGCCTTGCTGGTGAAGCCTGACATTTCTATCGTCAGCGGGTCGGTCGCACCCGATGGCCGGGTGATGACCATTGACGCTATGCCTTCGGTTTCCCCTTCCGGCAGCAGCGAAACCGCCTGGCAGGCAAGGCCGTTGTCGCAGCCCACGGTCCAATCCTTGTAGGTCTCAATCTTGCCCGGAACCGGCGCAGGGCTACTCGCCGCCATCAAAACGGTGCCCGCGCAAGACAAAGCCAGTGCAATAAATCCCCTGTGCATGGTGTGAGGCTAGCGCTTTTGTATGGCGTTCGCTAGGGGCAAAGCACCACACGGTAAACGGAGCATTTATGAAAGCAGTCGGCGTCATCGGGGCAGGGCAAATGGGTGCGGGCATTGCGCAGGTCAGTGCGGGCGCCGGCTACCATGTGTATCTTTCCGACCTGGATATGCCGAGAGCGGAGGCGGGCAAGGCAGGGATAGGCAAGGCGCTGGACAGGCTGGTCGCCAAGGAAAAAATGGCCCGCGAGGAAGCCGACACATTGCTGTCGCGCATTGAGCCGGTTGCCAGCTACGAGCCGATGGCCGATGCCGGACTGATTATTGAGGCAGCGACCGAGCGCGAGGAAATCAAGCGTAAGATATTCGAAAGCGTCGGCAAGATATTGGGTCATCAGGCAGTGCTGGCGTCGAATACGTCCTCGATCCCGATCACCCGGCTGGCGCAAGCGTCGAGCGACCCTGCGCGTTTCATCGGTGTGCATTTCTTCAACCCCGTGCCCGTCATGGGCCTGATCGAGATCATTCGCGGCCTGGCGACCAGCGACGCGACGGTGGATATTGTGCGCCGATATGGCGAGGCTTTGGGCAAGCAACTGGTCTTTGCAAATGATGCCCCCGGCTTCATCGTCAACCGCGTGCTGATGCCGATGATAAATGAGGCCTGCTTTGCGTTGGGCGAGGGCGTGGCATCGGTTCGCGATATCGACACCGCGTGCCAGCTCGGTCTGAACCACCCGATGGGGCCGCTAACATTGGCGGATTTCATCGGCCTCGACACCTGCCTCGAAATCACGAAAGTGCTGTTCACCACCACCGGAGACCCCAAATTCCGCCCCGCGCCCTTGCTGCAGAAATATGTCGAAGCCGGATGGTACGGGCGAAAGGTGAAACGCGGGTTCTACGATTATTCGGGCGATGTGCCGGTTCCGACAAGGTGAGTGGGCTTGAAATGTAGGATTTGGTAGCAGATGGTCGTATCTGCTCTTTGATATTGTTATATTTGTTTGATTTCTGCGTAGCCCGTGGCGGAGATGGCGTGAGGTATTTATCACGCAAAGACGCGACGAAAAGGAAAAAGAGTGCGGCGCTCCATCCCGATACGCCCCCACTAAAGTAACGAGCGGGTGATTCAGATTTCCGCTCTACGCGCCTACGAATTTCGAATTGCGACGCCCTTGTCGCTTTCTTTGTGTCTTCGCGTCTTTGCGTGAAACCAAGAAAACACGACCTCGCCGCGCAGCAAGATTGTCTTTTGTCGCGATGGGCTTAACTTTACACAAAGGGTGCGCTTTCCCGTGAAGTTTGTAAAGCTAAGGCCTGCCCACAGCCTGTCGACGTAGCGATTTTGGCGGCTTTACGTTAAATGTGCGCGGCGGAAATAACGAGCGCAGCGTCGATATCGGCAATCAAATCGTCCACGTCCTCCAGCCCGATTTGTAGGCGGATAAGCTGGCGGTCTTTGTCCCAAGGCACCTGTGTCCGGCAGGTTTCGGGATGGACTGGCAAAGCGAGGCTTTCGAACCCTCCCCAGCTGTAGCCGATGCCGAAAAGTTCGAGCGCATCGACGAACGCGGCGGCTTTTTTCTTGTCGCCTTTCAGGACGAAAGAGAAAAGTCCCGACGATCCGGTGAAATCGCGTTTCCAGATGGCGTGACCAGGGCAATCGGGCAATGCAGGGTGGAGGACGGTTTCGACCTCTGGCCTGTCGTCCAACCAGCAGGCGATCTTCAGCGCCGACGCCTCATGCGCCCTCATCCGCACGGCCAGTGTGCGCAAGCCGCGGCTGGCGAGATAGGCGTCATCGGGGGAGACGACCTGCCCCAGATGATGCGCGGTCTGGCGGAGGCGCGCCCAGTATTTTTCGGTTGTGGTGACGCTGCCGATCATCACATCGCTGTGGCCGACAATATATTTGGTTGCGGCAAGGATGGTCATGTCGACGCCCTTTTCGAGCGCGGTATAAAAGAACGGCGTCGCCCAGGTATTGTCCAGCAAAGTAACCACACCGCGCTTTTTCGCTTCGGCACAGATGACGGGGACGTCCTGCACCTCAAAGGTCAGGCTGCCCGGGGTTTCGAGCAGGATGGCTTTGGTCCGGTCGCAGAAGATGCCAGAAATATCGGCGGTCATCGGGTCGAAATAGCGCATTTCGACGCCGAAGCGTTTCAAAAACCCGTCGGCAAAGGCGCGGCTTGGGTCATAGGCATTGTCGGTCATCAGCAGCACGTCGCCGGGCTTCAGCACCGAGAGCAAAGCACAGGAGATGGCTGCAACGCCGGAAGGATAAAGCATCGTCCCATGCGCCCCCGGCTCCATCGCGGTCAACGCCTCGGAGAGGGACCACTGCGTCGGAGACCCCCGGCGACCGTAGAAAAACCGACCGTCTTCGTTGGATTTCTTGCCTGCTTCGAGCGCAGCGACATCATCATACAGATGAGTGCTCGCCCGCCAGACCGGGACATTGACGACCGGGCCGGTAAGCGCCGCGCGCCGCCCGCTTGTGACAATTTTCGTAGCTGGCCTTTGTGGGCGGTCGGAACTCAAGCCGCACCCGTTTCCTTCGGCGTGTCCTTGTCGAGGCCCCATTCCGACCAGCTGCCGTCATAGAGCGCAACGTCGGTCTTGCCCGTCAGCCGCGCGCCGAACAGCACGACAGCAGCGGTCATTCCCGAACCGCAGGTGGTGATCATCGGCTTGTCGAGATCGACACCAGCAGCCTTGAACGCCGCGACCAGATCGTCGCCGCGTTTCCAGGTGCCGTCGGCGTTGTAAAGATTTCCGGAGGGCAGGTTGCGGCTGCCGGGGATATGGCCCGACGCCATTTCGGGGCGCGGCTCGGCTTCTTCACCGGTGAAGCGGCCTGCGCCGCGGGCGTCCACCACTTCGGCGTCCTTACTGTGGAGGTTGGCGAGCATGTCGGCCTTGGACTTGACGCCTTTGTCGTCTTTCCAGACGGTAAAGTGGCGGTGGCGCAGCGTCGGCTTGCCGGTTTCGAGCGGGCGGCCTTCGGCTTTCCACTTGGCGATACCGCCGTCGAGCACCGCGACGTCATGCGCGCCGAACAAGGTCAACATCCACCATGCGCGAGACGCCGATTTAAAGGGGCTGTCGTCGTAGACCACGATCCGGCTGCCGTCGCCAAGCCCAAGCGATTGCATCCGGCTGGCAAATTTTTCGGCAGGGGGAAGGGTATTTGGCAGGCTGCTGCTTGCATCAGCCAGCTCCTCGAGATCGAGGAAAACCGCCGAGGGGATATGCCCACCTTCATATTCCGCGCGGGCATTGCGGCCTGCATCGGGCATGAACCAGGTGGCATCGACCACCCTCAGATCGGACGCACCGATTTCTTTTGCCAACCACTCGGTGCTTACCAATATATCCATGATGTTCGTCCCTTATCCGCTTTTTGCGATTCTTGTGCAGTGCAAGATAATCAGCTTTCCCTCACTAGTCGAGCCTTTCCAGAAATTGCCGCGCCTGACCGCGCAGCGCAACTTTATCTGCTTCGGCCATTCGGTCCCAATTCTTGTACGGCATCGCCATGCGCGGGTTGGGACGCAGCTTCTTTTCATTGCGCGCAATGAAATCCCAATAGAGCGCATTGAAGGGGCAGGCATCGGGGCCGATGCGCTGTTTGACGTCAAAACGGCACGATCCGCAATAGTCCGACATACGGTTGATATATGCACCGCTCGCCGCATAAGGCTTGGATCCCAACAGGCCGCCATCGGCAAATTGGCTCATGCCAAGGGTATTGGGTAGCTCGACCCATTCATAAGCGTCGACATAGACCGCAAGATACCATTCATGGACCTGTTTGGGATCGACGCCAGCGATCAACGCAAAATTGCCAGTGACCATCAGCCGCTGGATATGGGGCGCATAGGCATATTCCAGCGTCTGGCCGATGGCTTGCGACAGACAATGCATGTCGGTATCGCCCGACCAGTAAAAGGACGGCAGATCGCGCGTCGCTTCAAGTGCGTTGCGGTCCACATAATCGGGGCCAGTCCACCAATAAATGCCGCGGACAAATTCGCGCCAGCCGATAATCTGGCGGATGAAGCCCTCGGCCGCGTTGAGCGGCACCCTGCCGTCGCGATAGCGCCCTTCGACCTCGCGGCAAAGCGCAAGCGGGTCTAGCAACCCGGAGTTGATATAGGGCGAGAGGATCGAATGCCACAGGAATGGCTCTCCGGTCAGCATTGCGTCCTGATAGTCGCCGAATTGGGGCAAGGCATGTTCGAGGAAATGCGCTTGCTGTTTCAGCGCGTCGGTGCGGATAACGGCAAAGCCGAACTTGTCGGTTCGGCCCATGTTATCGGGAAAGCGCGCCTCGACCATCTCGATGACCTCGCGCGTCATATCGTCGGGCGCAAAATGCAGCGGCGTTGGCATCATCAAGTCGCGCTTGGCTGGTTTGCGGTTGTCGGCATCGAAATTCCATTTTCCGCCCTCCGGCTTGTCGCCGTCCATCAACAGCCCGGTCTTGCGCCGCATATCGCGATAGAAAAACTCCATGCGAAGTTGCTTGCGATCCCTTGTCCATGTTTCAAACTCGGCATGCGAAGCCAGAAATCGGGTGTCAGGCAGGATGGTCACGGGCACATTAAAGCGATCAGCCCAGCTGTCGAGCATGGCCCTGACCCGCCACTCGCCTGCTTCGATCACGCGAACTTCGGTCGGGCTATGACGCTCGATTGCGCGCGCGAGCTCGCCGGTGAAGTTGCCGCTATTCGCCGGATCGTCGAGCCTCACATAATCGACGCGCCAGCCCGATGCGCGCAAGTCTTCCGCATGATGCCGCATCGCCGACAGGATATAAGCAAGCTTTGCCTTGTGATGCGCGACGTAAGCCGTTTCCTCATCTACCTCGACCATCAGGATAATGCAGTCCGCCTTGTTCTGTCCGGCAAGCGCAGACAGGTCATGGCTCAGCTGATCGCCGAGAACAGGGATCAATATGGGCATCGCGACGGGATAGGCGGTCGCGGTGCGGGCTGCGATACGGGCTTTCAGGTGTAAAGCGGCCGCTGACCCAATGGCGCAAAGCTGCGCGGGCCAAGGTCGAGCCTGAAGGGCGCCATTTTGGGCGCTGGCGGTCGCGCCTCTTTTCCGACCAGGCACGCAAGCTTCACCACATCGCTGCCGCCATCCCAGTCATAGGCAAGACTGGCAACCATCACCGGCACCATGATCCGGCGGCTTTGCACTTCGAAGCTTTGCAGTTCGGCGACAGGGAGCGACATTTCGATCTGCATCGCGATCCGCTCGCCGGCTGTTGCGTCGCCGAGCGATTCTTCGGGTACAGTAATCGCGCCGGAATGAAATGCCGCAAGCATCTCGCCTTGCTGACTGTTTGCCGACAATAAAGTGGCACGCAGCCGCATGTTTCGAGCTGAAACTTCCCCCGCATTTATGAGGCGCAACTGTCCTTTGATGGTCAAGGCTGTGAAACTTAGCGTGGCTTTATCGGGTATGAACTCGAGGGTGAGATTTGCCCGCTTTGCCGGAGGCGGTGGCGTTATTTTTTGGGCCGACACGATTGGCTGCGCGGGAGCACGTGTCTCAGGTTCGGTCACTGCGGTTGAAACCGCTCTGACCTGTGGCACATAATTCCTACGCCGTTTGAAGAAAGCGAAAGCGAGCAATGCCAGCGCGGCGACGCCCACTGCCGCTGCGATCTGCCACCAAGCTAGGCCATCCGGCTGTTGGCCTTGCGATGCCGTCACCTCAGGCTCTGCAGGTGTTACGTCGGGAGCGACAACTGGTTCGGCTTCGGTGGGCGTTAATTCGATCGATGGTGCGGCCTCGGGCGATTGCTCAACTGCGGGTGAGGCGTTGCGGCTCGTGGCGGGAGCGCGCCGATCCGCCGGGGTCGGCCGCGCGCTGGAACGCGGCTGCGATTGAGGTTGCGTGGGAACGACCGGCGGCGGTGTGATCTGGGGTTGCGGTTCGGGCTGAGGCTGCGGCGGTGCGCGTTCAGGGTCAAGCCTGAAATCGCGCAGTTCGGGCGGCGTTTCAGGCAGGGTATCCTGCGCCGCAGCAGGCACATTTGCTGCGAACAAAAATGCGAATATCAGCGCTAATCGCGCCATGACATTGTACCTTTAATAACCCTGAACCTTTTTTAATCTTCCATTGCGCAGGGCACTGAACCCGCGATGAATGTCAGATGTGAATGATATGAGCCGTTTGCAACATCGGATGAAGGGGCTAGAGGGCGAAAATGACCGACCATCCGACCACCCGTTTTCTTGGAAGCCAGAGCGCGCTTCCCGCCACACCGGAGGACGCGCAGCTCGATTATGTACCCAATCCGCGCGCAGGCACCTTGTATCTTACCCGTTTTGCAGTTCCCGAGTTTACGTCGCTCTGTCCTGTGACCGGGCAGCCCGACTTCGCGCATCTGGTCATCGACTATGCCCCCGACGCGACCATCGTCGAATCAAAGTCGCTGAAGCTGTTTCTTGGCTCGTTCCGCAACCATGCTGCCTTTCACGAGGATTGCACCGTCGGTATCGGCCAGAGGCTTTTCGATGAGATGCAGCCGCATTGGCTGCGCATTGGCGGTTACTGGTATCCGCGCGGCGGCATCCCCATCGATGTCTTCTGGCAATCGGGTGAGCCGCCTAAAGGACTGTGGATTCCCCATCAGGGTGTGGCCCCATATCGTGGACGCGGATGATTACCTAAACAGGCTGCCTAATATTCCGCGAACGAGCGACTTGCCGAATGATCCCGCGACCTGACGTCCAATAGATGTTGCTGCTGAGCGAGCCGCCGATTGCACCATTTTTTCCGCCATGCTCGGCTTTGCGGCCTCGCGCGCGGCTGCGGCCTGCTGCCGGGCGAATTCCTTTGCAGCAGCAGCATCCGCCTTGGCTTTCTCCTTCGCTGCGATCGCTGCCTGCTTATCAGCTTCGGCATCTGCCTTTGCTTCTGCCGCCGCCGCTTGCGCCTGCGCACCTCTGGCGGCGAGAATTTCCTCCGCTGATTCGCGGTCGATCAGCGCATCATATTTATCGCCGATGGCGTCGGTTGCGATCATTACGCCGCGCTCCTGCGGGCTGAGCGGGCCGACTCGACTGGCCGGTGCCTTGATAAGCGTCCGCTGGACCATTGACGGCGAACCATCGGGTTGAAGCAGCGAAACGAGTGCTTCGCCGATTTTCAACTCGGTGATGACCTGCGCGACGTCGAGATCGGGGTTGGGTCTGAACGTCTCCGCCGCCGACTTCACCGCCTGCTGGTCGCGTGGCGTAAAGGCGTTCAGTTTGTGCTGGATACGGTTGTTGAGCTGAGCAGCCACTGTTTCCGGGATGTCGATCGGGTTTTGTGTGATGAAGTAGACGCCGATGCCTTTTGATCGAATCAGCCTGACGACCTGCTCGACCTTTTCGACCAACGCCTTGGGCGCATCATTGAAAAGAAGGTGCGCCTCATCGAAGAAAAACACCATTTTGGGCTTATCGGGATCGCCAATTTCAGGGAAATTCTCAAACAGTTCGGAGAGAAGCCAGAGAAGAAACGTCGAATACAGTTTCGGACTGGCCATCAACTTGTCTGCGGCCAGAATGTTGACAACGCCGCGCCCGCTGTCGTCCAGCTTGACGAAATCTTCGAGGTCCAAGGCAGGCTCGCCAAAAAAATGCTCACCGCCCTGGCTACGGAGTTGCAACAGCGAACGCTGGATACTGCCAACCGATTGCTTTGAGATGTTGCCATATTCGAGCGTAAGCTGGGCGGCCTGCTCGCCGCAATTAACGAGCATTGCCTGCAAATCGTCGAGGTCGAGCATCAATAAGCCGTCTTTGTCGGCGACGTGAAAGGCAATGGTCAGCACACCCTCCTGAACCTCGTTCAGATCCATGAGGCGCGACAGCAACAGCGGCCCCATCTCAGATACTGTGGTACGAATTGGATGGCCTTGTTCGCCGAACAAATCCCAGAACTGCGTAGGATTATCCTTATACTGCCAGTCCGCCTGACCGATTTCGGCGGCGCGACCGGCGAAAATCTCGTGGGTCTTGCTTTGCGCCGAGCCTGCCATGGCGAGTCCCGACAAATCGCCTTTGACGTCTGCGACGAATGTCGGAACGCCTATCGCGGAAAAGCCTTCGATCAGCCCCTGAAGCGTGACGGTCTTTCCTGTGCCGGTAGCTCCTGCGATCAGGCCATGCCGGTTGGCACGCTTCAGGTTAAGCGCTTCGGGGCCGTTGCCGCTTTTGCCGATGAAGATACCGTCCATATATGCTCCCACGCCTGAAATTGTTGGGCGCAAGGACAACTACGGACAGCAACTAAGGTCAAGTAAATCCTGCGATCCATTGCCGTCCGCGGATCGGAATCCTCTCGTCGCCGTCAGGGAATCGTTCGTCGCAAAATTTAAAATGGCAATTTTCATTGGCGGCATTGCAACCTATGTCCTGCTTCATGGGTTTGGAAAATATGGGAACATCGTCGTTGGCAGGTGCAGTGGCGAAGAAGTCGATCGTGTCGATTGCGGTGGTGTCACTGCTTGCAGCGTGCGTGTCCGCGACTCAACCCCCCGCGCGTCCAGCCTCAAAGCAAGCCACGCCAATCTCCCGTCCGGTGCAGCTTCCAACCCCGACCCCTGGCCCGCGCCCCGCGATGCCCGAGCCTTCGCGTCCCGCAGTCGGACGCGCCCCCGAAGGACTCGAGAATCTCATTAACGATCAATGGCGGTTGTTTCCCGGCAAAACCGGGGTTGCAGTCATGCGCATCGACGGCGGCGATTGGGTGCTTGGCAGGCGGTTGAACGACCTGTTTCCGCAACAAAGCGTGTCCAAGACGTGGGTGGCAATGACCGTCCTCGATCTGGTCGACCAGGGCAAGCTGCGGCTCGACCAGCGGGTGCGGATCGACCGTGACGATCTTGCAGTGTTTCATCAACCGATCAGGGACCGGGTTATCGCGAACGGCGGGATAGACGAAAGTGTCCAGAGCTTGCTGGAGCAGGCCATTCGGGCCAGCGATAACACCGCGAACGATTCGCTGCTGCGAATAGCGGGTGGGCCGCAAGCGGTCCGTGCCTTTATCGCGCGCAAAAAGCTGGGCACAATTCGCTTCGGCCCCGGCGAACGAGCGATGCAAAGCGCGATTGCCGGGCTTGAATGGCGGCAGGAATATTCAATCGGGCGGCGTTTTTACGCTGCCAGGAGCGCGGTACCGTACGCGACGCGTAAGGCGGCGCTGGACCGGTATCTGGCCGATCCGGTCGATGGAGCGTCGCCTGAGGCGATCGTTCGGGCACTGGGCAAGCTTGCCAAAGGCGAACTATTAAGCGCATCGTCGACTCGGTTGCTGCTCGATATCATGTCGCGAACGTCGAGCGGGCCGAACCGATTAAAAGCCGGTGTTCCTGCCGGATGGCGTTTCCTGCACAAGACCGGAACGGGCCAGGTGCTGTCGCCGGTATCCACCGGCTATAACGACATCGGTATAATGACTGCCCCCGACGGAACCCGCTATGCGGTGGCAGTGATGATTGGCGACACGACCGCGTCCATTCCTGACCGGATGGCGTTCATGCAGTTCGTTTCGCGGACAGTTGCCACGTACCACCATCGATAGCGCGCTATCCAGGTGTCGGTTATTCCGTCGTCGTTGAACTTTGCTCATCCAGCTTCGCCGCAGCCGCATCAAGCGCTTCAGCGTCTTCGGCGCTGACTCCGCCCGGGCCAATATCGTCTCCATCGCCGGAACAGGCACAGAGCAGAAGTAACGGCATCAAGGGTCCTGCAAGCCGGATTCTCATCCCTCCGGCCTTAACGGGCTTTCGCCAAAAGAAAAAGACCGCCCTGCGAACAGGACGGCCTTTTCTATTTTTCAGCTTAAGCCGAAAGTGCGAAATTACTTCGCAGCTTCCTTGGCAGCGTCAGCCATTTCACCAGCCTTCGCAGCGGTGTCGCCAGCAGTGTCGGCCATTTCGCCGGCCTTGTCAGCCATTTCACCAGCCTTGTCGGCCATTTCGCCGGTTGCGTCGGTCGCAGCAGCGTCGGCAGCCATTGCGTCGGCACCTTCTACAGCAGCGTCAGCAGTTGCTTCGGTTGCTTCAGCGGTTGCGTCCGCAGCTTCGGTGGTTGCTTCTTCGGCGCCCGAGCAAGCAGCGAGGCCGAGCGAAGCGGCGAGAACGAGAGATACAGCAATTTTCTTCATTTGGGAAAACCCCCTAGCAAAACTTATTGAAAAACCTGACAGGCACACTGCACGAATGCAGCAATGTCTGCGGTTTGCCCCTCTAGCTTCTTCGCAATATCGTGGCAATCGGGTTTTTTGCGCAAGAGCGATGATAAGAGCCAGTTTCGGGGTAAACTCTACCTTTAAGGTAGAAAACATGGCCAATTTGAGCCGATTGACATCATATAAAGATTTCTTTATATGAATTGTTGATGATCGATTTGCTCAACATAATGCGCGCTTTGGCTGATCCGACGCGGCTGCGAATCGTGTTTCTTGTGCTTCGGCTTGAGCTATCGGTGGGTGAATTGGTTCAAATTCTGGCGCAAAGCCAGCCGCGTGTTTCACGCCATGTGCGAATTTTGGATGAAGCGGGTGTATTGGAACGGCGCAAGGAAGGCAGTTGGGTGTTCATGCGACCGGGGCCAGTGCTGACCGATGGTCGGTTGAATGCGCTTTTCGGCGGCACCGACCTGACGCAAGCCAAGGCGTTTCAACGTGATCTGTTGAGGCTGGAAGAGGTCCGCGCGACCCGGACCGAAATGGCTGCCAGCTATTTTGCCGCTCATGCCAGCGAATGGGATTCGCTCAGATCGCTTCACGTGGCGGAATCCGAGGTAGAGGCAGCGATCGGCCAGATTTTGCGAACCGCACCATTAGGCAATGTGCTCGACGTCGGTACCGGCACGGGCCGGATGATGGAGTTATTTGCTGCAGAAGCCCGCCATTTCGTCGCGCTCGACAATAGCACCGAAATGCTTCGACTGGCACGGGCGAAACAGGGAAGCATGGATCCCGCCATTGCCGGGAAAGTCGATATCATGCTGGGCGACTTCAACGCGTTACCAATTGCCGACGCGGCCTTTGACACCGTGATTTTCCATCAGGTGTTGCATTATGCGCAGCATCCCGAAGGCGTGATTGCGGAAGCTGCCCGGGTGTTGGCTCCCAAGGGTCGGCTGATAATCGTCGATTTCGCCGCGCATGATCATGAAGAACTTCGGACCGTTCACGCCCACGCGCGGCTCGGTTTTGCTGACGACATGATTGCCAAGGCTTTCCGGGCGAACGATGTGCATTTGGGACATCAGACGTCGCTGGATGGCGGCGCGCTGGCCGTCAAAATCTGGATGGGCCAGAAGCAGGGCGACCGGACTACGGCCGCCACCCCCGAACTGAGGATAGTTGCATGATACTCCCGCTTGCCCAGATGCAGGAAGCCAGCCGCGCTGTCGCCAGTCCGCTATTCGCCGGGCTCTCCGGCGATTGCGAAATCAGCTTTGAATTCTTCCCACCCAAAACAGAGAAGATGGAAGATCAGCTATGGGATTCGGTTGTTACGCTGGCTCCATTAGAGCCGCGTTTTGTGTCAGTGACTTATGGAGCGGGCGGAACCACGCGCGAGCGAACGCATAATACGGTGGCGCGGATTGCGCGCGAGACCAACATTCCGGCGGCAGCGCACCTAACCTGCGTGGAGGCGTGCAAAAGCGAGATTGCCGATGTCGCTAATGCTTATTGGGAGGCGGGGGTGCGCCATATAGTGGCGTTGCGCGGGGATGCCCCCAACGCTGACGGCAAATTTGTGCCACATCCCGACGGCTATGCCAGTGCCGCCGAACTGGTCGAAGGCCTGCGGAAATTGCATCCGTTCGAGATTTCGGTCAGCGCTTATCCCGAAACGCATCCTGAGGCCGTATCAGCCGCGACCGATATCGATTTCCTTAAACGCAAACTTGATGCAGGCGCGAGCCGGGCAATCACGCAGTTCTTCTTTGAGCCGGAAACGTTTTTCCGCTTTCGCGATGCCGTTGCGGCTGCAGGTATCGATGCGGAAATCGTTCCAGGTATCATGCCGGTGTCGAACTTTGCTGCGATCAACCGGATGTCGGTAATGACGGGCACCGCAATCCCTGCATGGATGGCGCATCTTTTCGAAGGACTGGACGATCACCCCGCCGCGCGCCAGCTTGTCGCTGCGACAATCGCTGCCGAAATGTGCCGCAGGCTTTATGCAGGCGGCGTTCGGGACTTTCATTTTTACACACTCAATCGTGCTGAACTTTCCTACGCAATCTGTCATTTGCTCGGCAAAAGACCTGCAGTGCTTGCGCAGGAGAAAGCAGCATGACCCCCCGTGAGGAGTTTGCCGCCCGCGCCGCGAAACAGATACTGGTTTTTGACGGCGGCTATGGCACAGCAATTCAGGGCTATAAGCTGACCGAAGCGGATTATCGAGGTTCATTGGAAGTCACCCACGATCAGAAGGGTAACAATGACCTTTTGTCAATCACCCGGCCTGACATCGTCAAGGCCATCCACAGCGCCTACCTCGATGCCGGTGCCGACATGATCGAGACCAACACCTTTAGCGGCACCAAGATCAGCATGGCCGATTATGGTTGTGAACATCTGGTGCGTGAGTTGAATCTGCAGTCAGCCAAGATTGCTCGGGAATGTTGCGACGACGCCGAAGCGAAGGATGGCAAGCGGCGGTTTGTGGCTGGTTCAATCGGCCCGACCAACAAGACGCTGTCTTTGTCGCCTGACGTCAACGATCCCGGCTACCGCGAAATCGACTTCGATTACTTGAAGGATGTGTATCGCGAACAATGCGATGCGTTGATCGAAGGCGGGGTCGACTTCCTGCTGATCGAAACGATTTTCGACACATTGAATGCCAAATGCGCGGCGATGGCAGCGCAGGAGGCGGTAGAAGCGTCGGGTCGCGATGTGCCTTTGATGATTTCCATGACCATTACCGATATGGCTGGCCGCAATCTTTCGGGGCATACGGTTGAGGCCTTCTGGGCCGCGATCCGCCATGTGAGGCCGTTGACCATCGGGCTGAACTGCTCCTTCGGCGCTGATTTGCTGCGCCCGCATCTGGCGGCTTTGTCCAAGCAAGCCGATGCGCTGGTGTTGGCTTACCCTAACGCAGGCCTGCCCAACGATTTGGCGGAATATGACGAGCTGCCCGAAACGACTGCCCAACTCATCGGGCAGTGGCTCGATGACGGGCTCGTCAACATTGTCGGTGGGTGCTGCGGCACCACGCCTGCCCATATCGCGGCGATCGCCAAGGCCGTCGAGGACCGTGCGCCGCGCCAGATTCCAACCGCTCCCATCGTCACCCGTCTCGCGGGCCTCGAACCCTTCGTCATGGCTGCCTGAGCCAGAAAAGATAATATGACTCAAAATTCCTCCCGTTTCGTCAATATCGGCGAGCGCACCAATGTTACCGGTAGCGCCAAGTTCAAGAAGCTGATCCTATCGGGCGACTATGAAGCCGCCGTCGAAGTTGCGCGCGATCAGGTCGAAAACGGCGCGCAGATTATCGATATCAATATGGACGAAGGCCTGCTCGATGCGCATGAGGCGATGACGACGTTCATCAAGCGCATCGCGGCCGAACCTGACATCGCGCGTGTACCGCTGATGATCGACAGCTCCAAATGGAGCGTGATCGAGGCGGGTCTGAAATGCGTTTCAGGCAAACCTATCGTGAACTCGATCTCGATGAAGGAAGGCGAAGAAGCATTCCTGCATCACGCGCGGTTGTGCATGGCCTATGGTGCGGCGGTGGTCGTGATGGCGTTCGATGAGACCGGACAAGCCGATACCAAGCAGCGAAAGGTTGAGATTTGCAAGCGCGCCTACGACTTGCTCGTCGGCATCGGCTTTCCGCCAGAGGACATCATCTTCGATCCCAATATCTTCGCGGTGGCGACAGGGATCGAGGAGCATAACAATTACGGCGTCGACTTTATCGAGGCGCTGAAGGAACTGCGCGTGCTGTGTCCGCATGCGCATTATTCGGGTGGACTTTCGAACCTGTCTTTCTCGTTCCGGGGCAACGAGCCGGTGCGCCGCGCGATGCACTCGATCTTTCTCTATCACGCCATTCCGGCGGGTCTCGACATGGCCATCGTCAATGCGGGCCAGCTCGATATCTATGACGATATCGACCCCGAACTCCGGGTTGCCTGCGAAGACGTCATTCTTAACCGCGATCCCGATGCGACCGAGCGGCTGATAACGCTTGCCGAGAAGTATCGTGGCACCGACGTCGCACAGGAAAAGGCCGAGGCCGAATGGCGCGGGTGGGAGGTCAAGAAGCGGCTTGAACATGCGCTGGTCAAGGGCATCGATGCGCATATTGTCGACGATACCGAAGAGGCGCGGCTTGCCATCAAGACCGCTGGCGGCCGCCCAATCGAGGTCATCGAAGGCCCGTTGATGGACGGCATGAATGTCGTTGGCGACCTGTTCGGATCGGGCAAGATGTTCCTGCCGCAGGTGGTCAAATCCGCCCGTGTCATGAAGAAAGCGGTCGCGCATCTCTTCCCCTATATCGAGGCCGAAAAAGAGGTCGGTGCGAAGGGCAAGGGCAAGATCATCATGGCGACGGTGAAAGGCGACGTCCATGATATCGGCAAGAATATCGTTGGCGTTGTGCTTCAGTGTAACGGCTTCGAGATTGTCGATCTCGGCGTGATGGTAGCTTGGCCGGATATCCTTAAGGCGGCTAACGAAAATGATGCGGACATGATCGGGCTGTCCGGTCTGATTACGCCTTCGCTTGACGAAATGGTCACTGTTGCCGAGGAAATGCAGAAGGCGGGTATGACGATGCCGCTGATGATCGGCGGCGCGACTACTTCTAAGACCCACACGGCGCTTCGCATTGAGCCGGTGTATTCCGGACCCGTCATCCACGTCTTGGACGCATCGCGCGCGGTTGGCGTTGCCGGCACGTTGGTCAGCGACACGATGGCCGAGAAGTTCGTCGCCGACACTCGCGCCGAATATGAACATATCCGCGATGCCCGCGCCGGGAAGACTGCCAAGCCGCTGGCCACGCTGGAGGAAGCCCGGGCGAATGCCTTCGAGATCGACGAGAGTCTCAAGCCTGCTCCGCCACTTAAGCCCGGCGTGCATGCTTATGACGATTGGGATCTGGCCGACCTGCGCAACTATATCGACTGGACGCCCTTTTTCCGCGCGTGGGAACTGCACGGCAATTACCCGGCGATCCTGACCGACCCTGTCGTGGGCGAAAGCGCGATTAGCCTGTTTGCCGATGCCAACGCTATGCTTGACAAGATCGTCAACGAAAAATGGCTGCGCGCCAAGGGTGTCGCTGCGCTGTGGCCATGCTGGCGGGACGGTGATGACGTCGTCGTTTATTGCGAACAGACCGAGGCGCATATCCGCCTGCCCTTCCTGCGCCAGCAGATTGCCAAGCGCGAAGGCCGCGCCAATATGTGCCTGGCCGATTTCATTAGCCGCGATGGTGACTGGATCGGTGGCTTTGCGGTCACGACTGGCCACGGCATCGGCACGCATCTGGCGCAGTTCAAGGCCCAGATCGACGATTATTCGGACATCATGCTGAAGGCGCTGGCCGACCGCCTGGCCGAAGCTTTTGCCGAGCGGATGCACGAGCATGTGCGCAAGGACCTCTGGGGCTATGCGCCTGACGAGCAGTTCACGATGGAAGCATTGAATCGCGAGGAATATCGCGGCATAAGGCCAGCGCCGGGATACCCAGCCTGTCCCGACCATAGCCTGAAGCCGATCCTGTTCGACCTGCTCGACGCCACGCACAAAACGGGCATTACACTGACCGAAAGTTTTGCCATGCTGCCAACCGCGGCGGTCAGCGGATTCTACTTCGGGCATCCGCAGTCCGAATATTTCGGTGTGGCGCGGATCGGCGAGGATCAGGTCACAGAATATGCCGCGCGGCGCGGAGTAGACATGGCAACCGCGACGCGCTGGTTGCGGCCCAATCTCAACGAATAGGATGTCTCCCAAAAGGACGGGCAGTCGCCTCTTTGGTTAATCGGCTGGCCATGCTGCACGCGATAGCGTTAGGTTGAGTTCAGGAGCAAAACCCATGAAGACGACCTCATTCCTTCTCGTTGCGGCGCTGTCCGCCGCTGCCTCAGCCCAATCCGGGGCGCCGTTCCGCAACGCCGAAACCGGGCGTGGCTATAGCAGCCTGCAAGCGGCGGTCGATGCCATTGGCGAGGGTGAGGGTACAATCATCATCGCACCCGGCAGTTACCGCCAATGCGCGATCCAGAAAGCAGGCGTGGTCGCGTTCCGCGCGTCGGTCCCAGGCCAGACGGTGTTCGATGGCGCGACCTGCGAGGGCAAGGCGGCCTTGGTGTTGCGCGGTGACGCGGCGAGCATCGACGGCATCATCTTCCAGAACATGCGTGTGCCAGACGCGAACGGGGCGGGCATCCGCCTAGAAAAGGGCGACCTAACGGTTACTCGCGCGATCTTCCGCAACAGCGAGCAGGGCATATTGACCGCAGAGGACCGGACCGGCGAGATCAGCATCGACCGTTCGACCTTCTCCGGGTTGGGCCGCTGCGACCGCGGGCTGGCCTGCGCGCACAGCATCTATATCGGCGGCTACGGTTCGCTGACCGTGACCAACAGCCGCTTCGAGCGCGGCAATGGCGGGCATTATGTCAAAAGCCGCGCGATGCGGGTCTCGATCACCGACAACGCCTTCGACGATACCAGGGGCCGCGAGACCAACTATATGATCGACCTGCCCAACGGCGCGGTCGGCAGCATCGCGCGCAATATCTTCGTGCAGGGCGCGTCGAAGGAAAATTACAGCGCCTTCATCACCGTCGCCCCCGAAAGCCGCCAGCAATCGAGCGCAGGTCTGTCGATCAGCGCCAACGAAGCCAGCATCGCGCCGGGGGTAGACCGGCAGACGGTGTTCCTCGCCGACTGGTCGGGTGACCGCATCGCGCTTGGCGGAAACCGGCTGGGGCGGGGGTTGAAACCGTTCGAGCGGCGGTAGTTTCGAGGGTGAGCTGAGGCCTAAAAGCGACAAATGCGACGGACAACGCCGTTCCCGCTGTCTCTTTTGTCGCTTTAGTGAATATGGCCGGGCCTTCAAATTTCAGGCAATATCGACACTGAGAAAGAGCCGCGCCAGCCGATGCCGGTTGACGAGCCCACGCTCTCAAATCAAATCCTACATTGCAAGCGGGAATGGCGCGCGCATTTTTTAATGCGTCGCGATCCATTCCTTCAACGCCTTATCGATGCGCGCCTGCCAGCCGGTTCCCGTGGTGCGGAAATGGTCTATCACGTCGCGCGATAAACGGATCGTTGTGCTCACCTTGGTGGGCGCCTTCTGCGCGCCCCGACCGCGAATCGTCGCCGCCAGGTCGGGAAAGGCCTGATCGAACGGTACAGCCTTGGCAAAATCGTCGGCGGTCCATTCGGGATTGTCGCTGACGGCGGCGAGGTCGGTCGCCGAATATTTCTTCTTACTCATTCCAACGAACTCCTCTCCCGGCGGCTGGCGGGGCGGGCTGAAATGATCGAAACGCCTTCGCTGCCGAGCTGCACAAATATCACCACAATCACGCCGTCCAGATAGCCGATGGCGGCGAATCGCCCGTCATTAGCCGGACGAACAATGGCCGAAAGGAAAAACTCTTCGCCGATGTCGGCAAAATCAATCCCATGCTTGTCGATATTCGCCAGCTGCTTCGGCTCGTCCCACACTATTATCATTCTATTTTGTAGTAACGATAAAGTTGGATGTCAAGATCGTTGATTTGGTTCGCACGAAGACACGAAGTGGGCGGAGGTTCAATTACGCAGAGCGCTATCAATCCAGCCGCAGTTCAGCTTTGTGCAAATGTAAAAAGGAGTGAATGCCCTTCGGGCAGGCGCAAAATCTTCGTGTCTTCGTGCGAACTAAATATGTCCCAACCTGCCGAACTGATATTGGGGTTTAGTAAACTGTCACCGCAATTCGCAGTAATTCCCGCGTTGCCGAAATTCTTTTCAAATGCGACGCATTTCGGTGCGTCGAGCGAGCCGATTCAGCGCTACTCCGTTTATCAACGCGATTAAAAACAGAATTAGCACAATTGTAATGTTGGAGCCGGATGAGCGACTGCTTGAAACTAATCCGCTCAAAATGACCAACACCGTTGATACAAAAAGCAAATATTTTGTAGTTATCCAAACTCGCTTGCCGCCAAGCGTCATGTCGAACGCATACAGATTTAAACCTATGGCACTAAAAAGAAATATCCCGACAACTGGCAATTTTACCATCAAGCTTTGCCAATTCACAGGATCGACAGCATGATGAAACTGATAAAGTTGCAATGCCAAAATTACTATAGCTGCAAATCGCCAGCCAATCATCGGCATCCCTAACATCCCTCAAATTCATGTTGCTGTTGTAAAGCGGCGATCACCGCCCCTGCGCGCGCCATCTCCGTACTACCCGCTCCAATATCTCCGCTTCGCCGCCGGTTTCCTGCCAGAGCTGGCTGAACAGCGGGTCTTCGGACGCCGGGCGTTTTTCTTCTTCGAGATTGTCGAGCGCGACGCGGATGGGGATCGACACACCTTCGCCGCAGATGATGCACTCGCGGTTGCGTAGCGCGGGGATGGAATCGAGAAACCCGCGCGCGCCTTCGGGCATGGCGGCTCGGACGAAGGCCTGGTCGCGGTCGTTGTTCAAACGCATCGAGATGATCGTGCCGCATTGCGATAGCACGCCTTCGGCGAGATCGGACGGACGCTGCGTGATCAGGCCAAGCGATACGCCATATTTACGGCCTTCCTTGGCGATCCGTTCGAGCACCGAACGTACCGCGCTGTCTTTCGACACTCGGTCCGACGGGATGTACCGGTGCGCTTCTTCGCAGACGAGCAAAATCGGCCGCTGCGGTTCGTTGCGCGACCAGATGGCATAGTCGAAGACGAGGCGCGAGAGCACGGCGACCACGGTCGAGGTGATGTCCGACGGCACGCCCGACACGTCGATGATCGAGATCGGCTTGCCGCCGCTCGGAAGGCGGAAAATCTTGCCGACGAAATCGGCCATCGTGTCACCGACAAGCATTCCGGAGAACATGAAATTGTAGCGCGGATCGGCCTTCAGTTCCTCGATCTTGCCCTTCAGGCGCATGAACGGCGCGCTGTTGGTCGCCTTGTCGAGCTTGCCCATTTCGGTCTGGATGATGTTGGTGAGGTCGGACAATAAATAGGGTATCGGCGCATCGACGGTCAGCTTCCCGATGCTTTCGGCAATCCGGTTCTTGCCGCGCGCCTGCAGCAAACAGCGCGCGAGAATGTCGCTGTCGATCTGCTTGTCGTCGCCGTTGGAGGTTACGAACACTTCGACATGCTCGGCGAAATTCATCATCCAATAGGGCATGGCAAGGTTGTTCACATCGAACAGCGCACCATTGTGTTTGAAGGCGGCGGAATATTCGCCATGTGGATCGATCATGACGATATGACCCTCGGGCGCGATGTCGCAGATCTTGTGCAGGATGAGCGCGGCGCTGGTTGATTTACCGGTACCCGTCGATCCCAACAGCGCGAAATGCTTGCCGAGCATGGCGTCGACATAGAGCGCGCCGCGGATATCCTTGGTCGGAAATACTGTGCCAATCTCGACATGCGCGCGCGAATCGGCGGCATAGATTTGCTTCATGTCCGCGCTGGAGACGGCATAGACCTCGCTGCCCGGGACCGGATAGCGGGTAACACCGCGGCGGAAATTGTAGATTTTGCCGGTCAGCCGTTCCTCATCGCCTTCGCCAAGGAAATCGACTGCGGCGAGAATTGCGCCATGTTCCTGGTCGTGAAGCTTCTGCGTGCGGATGCTGGCCATCAGCCAGGTGGAGCCGACGCGGATCTTGATCTGGCTGCCGACCTGCCCGGCCATCGCGACGCTTGGGTCGCTGTGCGCCATCAGCTCGGTCAGCACCTGCGCGTCGAGCGTCACCTGCGAACTCGACCCCGCAATCTCCATGACATAGCCGATATGATGCAGGGCGGGCCCGGCGGTCGGGACGGCCGAAGGCGCAGGCGGCGGGGCAGGGTCCGGTTCGCGATAACCATGCGCAATCGGCACCGAGGTCAGCGACGCCACCGACGAGCCGCCGCTATGGAGGTCCGCTCCGCCTTCGGCTCCGACCGGTTGGTTTGAGGAAAATTGATGATTTCCCGGATTGTCCATGACCCAAATTGCCCCTGTTGCGTTTCAACGACGGGGATAGGGGGGGAAGGTAAAGAATTATTTACTATGGGGTGGTGTGCACTGCCAAAAGTCCGCGTCAAAGCCGCTGGAAGATGAACCCAGCAAACCAGCCCAGCAGTAGCGACACCAGCACCGCCATCGCGCCATAGAAAAGCGAGTAATCCTGCGCCAAAATCGTCACCAGCTGTTCGAACCCGGTCTTGCGCACCCGCACCTCGACATTGTCGTCGGCGACGATGACCCGGCCATCGCGGATAAGCAGGGTTTCGGCGGTGTAGGTGCCGACAGGGACGCTCGATGGAATAGCGAGCCGCGCACGATAGAGCACCTGATCGGTGATGTTGACGTTGCCCGCCTCCTGCCGGAAGAGCCCGCCGCGCTGTTTCAGGTCGACCAGCCCGCTCGAGAACCGACGCTGCTCCTTGGCATCGACCTCGCCGCTGGGCGACAGTTGCAGATTGTCGAGTCCGAGTTCGTAAATCGCCGCGGTCTTGGCGTCGACGATCTGGTCGAGCGGGCGCGACGAGGCGATGGCGTAATAAGCGGGGACCGAGCGAAAATCGCTGCTGTCGGCGTTGATCCAGATGCCAGCGATCTTCTGCTTTTCGCGCAAGGTGATGGGGCGGGTGGGGCCGCGCAGCACGACGGCGACGTCGATCTGCCCTTCCGGCGCGACGCCGCGCGGATAGATGATCGCGCCGAAGAGCAGCAATTCCGCGCCGGTGAAGCCCGACTGGATATTGATCTGCCGCTGCGACACATCGGGGACAAGTTTCGGCGTGGCTTGTGCGTGGGCGGTGGCTGAGAGAAACATGAGCAGGAGAGCCAGGATCAGTCTCATAGCGCCTGCACCGTGTAGATTTCATCGGGCCGCCAGCCCAACCCCAGCGCCATCCGAATGGCGACGAGCAGCACGATTGCGGCCAGCAGCAGCCGCAGATTTTCGGGCCGCATCCGTTGTGCCAGCCGCGCGCCGATCTGCGCGCCGGTGACACTGCCGATCAGCAGGAAGACGGCGAGCACGATGTCGACCGCCTTGGTGGTCAGGCTGTGCATCATCGTCGAGGCCATGGTGACGAACAGGATCTGGAACAAAGATGTCCCGACCACGACTTGCGCGCCCATGCCGAGCAGATACAGCATCGCAGGCACCATGATGAAACCGCCGCCGACACCCAGCAGCATCGTCATGATGCCGGTGATGAAGCCGAGGATCAGCGGCGCGAGCGGAGAAATGTAGAGCCCGGAGCGGTAAAAGCGCCAGCGCATCGGCAGGTTGGCGACCAAAGGATGGTGGCGGCGCTTGGCAGCAGGGACGGGACGTCCGGCGCGGACCGCGCGAACGCTGGCGAGGCTTTCCTTCGCCATCAGCCCGCCGATGCTGCCGAGCATGACGACGTAGAGGATGTTGATGACGGTATCGATCTGGCCCAAAGCCTCAAGCAGTTCGAATATCGCCGCGCCCGCCAGCGTCCCGAACATGCCGCCGACAACCAGGACCGCGCCCATCTGAAAATCCACCCCGCCGCGCTTCATATGCGCGAACACGCCTGAGACGCTCGCCCCTGTCACCTGCGTCGAGGCCGAGGCGGCGGCGACTGTGGGCGGGATGCCGTAGAAGATGAGCAAGGGCGTGGTCAGGAAGCCGCCGCCGACGCCGAACATCCCCGACAGCACGCCGACCCCGCCACCCAGCAGGATGATGACCAGCGCATTGACCGACAAATTGGCGATGGGAAGATAGATATCCATTCGACTGCGCGGACCCTAACCCGTTTTGGGGTCAGGATAAAGGCAGCCCCTTAAAAAGCGGTGGACAAGGTCAGCGCCGGACCGCTGGCGGGCTGCGCGTCGCCCGCGATACGGAATCGCCAGTCGGCGCTGAAGCGAAGGCGGGTATCCGCTATTGGAATTTGGCCGCTGATCGTAGGGCCAGCGTCGATGCGGAAAACGTCCTCTTGCCCGCCCGCCCAAAGGCCTGCGCCCGCGCGGATTGGAACGCCGCCCACATCTGCGATGCCGCGCTCTGCGCGTGCCGAAGCATCGAAGAAAGCGCCGCCGTCCTTTCGCGTAACGAAACCGGCTTGCGCGTAAGCGTCCAGCCGGAAATCGAGCGGCAGTTTGAACTCCGAAACTCCGGCAGCGACATAGGCCGCGAACGCATCGTTGCGCGCATGACGGAAACGGCGCTCTGCGGTCAGGATGAACTGCATACCTCGTAGGGGGTGCCAGCGCAGGCCGGCGGCCACTTCGCGTTCGGCAATATTGTCATGCGCGATTGCACCGCGTAGCAGCACGGCCAATTTTGCCTGGTCCGTGTCTCCAAATCGCGAGAGCGCGTAGGTTGCGACAATGCCGCTCTGGCTTCCGCCATATTGACCGCTACCCAAAGGCGCGCCGCTGGACCCACGTGAGCGGACGAAGCTGTAGGCGTAGATGGCGAGCGGCGATGCTTTGGCCGCCGCTGTAATGATGCGGGGCTCCGCCAGACGTTGCGACGGTTCGTCCGGTCGAAGGTCGCCACCGATTTGCGAAGGCCGGACCGGCTCGGACAATATCGCGCCAGACGATTGCGGCTTGGCAAATCGCTCGAGAATGTGCGTGGCGCGCGCAGATAGGGGCGCTGCCTGTGAGTAGCGCGTCCAATCCTGCCTTGCCGCTGCAACAACTCCCGGACGGGTCGGCAACTTCGGCGGGACTTCCCCGATCCGGACTATTGTCCCTGCGGGAGGCAAGATCGACAGAAAGCCGACGCGCGCGATAATCCAGACTGCGCACAGCGACACCAGAAATCCGAAATGGCGGCCTCGCATCAGTCCCCGCCCGTCAGTCTGCTGGGCACGATATGATGCGCCGTCTTGTCCCAGCGGAGCGGCTCGCCCATGATATGCCGGAGATAGTCACCACATGCCCGCCGCGCCGCCATGATCGCGATGATATTGGCAATGATGCTGCGCGGGATGGACAGCATTGCCTCGCCCGGGCCGTAGAGCAAGGCAACAAAGGCGGCGCGGACCGCCAGCCGCCAGATAAGGAACACGCCATTGGCGAACAGCAAAAAGATGGTCAGCGGCGACAGCGCTTCAGGATCGTGCAGGCCGGCCGCCTCGAACAGCAGCAATATCGTGGTCAGCGCGATGCACAGATAGGCGACCACCAGCACGATTGCAGCAAGGATCGAACGACGGTCGTGGATCAGCATCCATTTCTGCGCGAGATTGCCCTTCCACCCCAGCCGGTCCCACCCGGCAAGCGCGATGCCAGTAAGCCACCGGGTCTTCTGTCGCACCGATGAGCTCAGAGTGTCGGGAAAGCAGGCTCGCGATCCGGCCAAATGGCCGTCGCGGTCGAGCAACCGCGCCATGATCGTCCGCCCGCCAGCCGCCCCGATGCGAAGCCCGAGTTCATAATCCTCGGTCAGACTGTTTTCGTCAAACGGTTTTCCGCCCGATTGCAATGCCATGCGCCCCAAGAGGTTGCGATCGATGGCGCAAGCCACGCCTGCAAGCGGCAACGCTGCGCCGAGCGCTTCGCGCACCACAAGCGTCTTGGCATGCGCCTCGGCAAATTCATCGCAATAATGACCGCTGATCCAGCGCGAGCCCGGCGCGCGTTCCGGAATGACCGGCAATTGGACTGCACCGCCTTTGCCAACCAATCTGTCGAATATGTCGAGCTCATCGCGATGCACCGCGTCCTCGGCATCATGCAGAACGACTGCCTTCGCCTTGTAGCCACCGGCGATCTCGTCCGACAGCAGAGCATCCCAGAGCCTATTCAGGCATCGCGCCTTTGTCGAAGGCCCGGCGTGCCGGACAAGAACCAGCCTGATATTTGGGTTGTGCCGGGCAGCGGCCATGACCTGCGCGACCGATGCGTTGTCGTTTGGATAGCAACCTACATAGATGCGATACACACAGCTACCGTCCTGCCAGCTTTTGGTGCAATGCATCAACATGGTACCGATCACCGCCGCCTCGGCCCACGCCGGGACCAGAACCGCAACCAAACCCTGTGTGTCGCTCGGCGCAAGCTCATAGCTGCGCATCGGCGGCTTCACCCGGTAGCGGGTCACGCGTCGATACATGCTCCGCACGATCCAGATAAGATCGATGCACAGATCGTCGAGACCGCCGACCAGCAACCAAAAGGCGCTAAACAGCAGCATCTCGCGCTGGACAAGTTCGATCATGCCAAAAAACTGGTCCATAAAGACGTGTTTTCCCCACTGGACACCGCCGTTGGCGTTCCGTTCATTCGTTAGCATTTCGTTTCGGCGCAGCTCAGCCCTTCGGGCCGCCGCCCCTTTCATATTGCCGGTCTTTGCGGGTACCGGCGACCATCACCCAGAGAATCGGGATGCTCCAGAACGATTGCATGGCGTGATATGCTTTGGGCACGATGTCCGGGATCCAGAGTGTGGCAACATGTGTTGCGACCGCGACAATCTGGAATCCCACCGCCCATATCGGCCAGAAGCGTGTGCTGTTTACCGCGAGCATAGCCAGCGCGAGCAGGCAGGCCGCATCCACTGCCAACACCATGTAGGATGTGCTGGCCCAGCCCCGGCTGATCGTTGCCGCAACGCCCGTAAGAAGGCTGGCTGCAACGAATATGGACGCGCCCACCTTGCCTGTGCGCCCGCCCAATAGCCAGCCATAGGCTACACAAAGCAACAGCGCGAAGCTAAAACTGGCTTGCAGCACACCCATGCCTCCGCCCGCCCTCAGGCCAACCTGACAGGACGGGCGGGGACGCCAGGCATCAGCCGTTTACGACCCGAAGACCGGCTGCCTGAAACAATCCACTTGGGCCGAGGCACCCAAAACCTACCTCTTTGAGGTTGCTGTCACGCTGTGCCAAGGCAATCTCGCGATGCGCCTCTATGAATCCTTTGCGGGCATCGACCATCTTGTTGAAACCGGCGGCGACGCCTTCGATAACAGCCTGGGTCTGGGCTGGCGGCGCATCCGACGTGCGGCATGTGGCGATGACTGAAGTTGCCAGCGTCGCGACGTCGGCAAGTGCGCTGTCGATCGCCAGATGGGCCGAGCGGATGTCCGAGGCCAGTTGCTGCGCCGACCGAAAATCATAATTCACCAAAAGTCGTCTCCTTGTTGGAACCGGACATTGCCGCACAGCCAACAAAGGAGATTAGCCGAACAGTCGCATGGTTCCTGTAAGCAGGAGGACGACGAACGCGATCACCAATGTGCTGAAAAAAGCAATGTTCAGCGATTGAACCAATATTTCCTTCTTCGATAATTCATGTCTTTCCCCGCCGAGGGGCGGAACAGAAACAAGCGAAGATGCCCTTGCAAATAGCTGTTCCGCCCGGCCCGGGGGTGAGGTCTGGATATCGGCAGATCGGACGGCCTCAAGTCTTGGCGTTTCGTATACGAAAGGTTGGGATACGCTGCCGCTCTCTATCGCCGCAAAGATTTTTGCGGCGTCCCTGCGTGAGACGGCTTGAAGTTTGCGTCGTGCGGCGTCCAGCCGTTGGTCGACAGTAAATGGGGAGATGCCCAGAATTCTGGCGATTTCTTTCGAGGTATGGTGGTCGTCCACCAGCCGCAGGCAAGCCTTTTGCCCCTCGGTCAGTTCGAGATTTGGCATTATCTGATTCAAAAACTGGTTGGCCATGGTCCACGCCCCCGCGTTACGATTGTTAGCCGAGGAAAATCCCGCAAAGCAAGAAAATTGGTCCCGCGCATTCGGCTCAGCTTGCCAAGTCTCATAGCGGCGGGCATAGCCTTGGATGATGAAGGAACGCGGTAAACAACGAAACGGCCAATCTGCGCTGCGGGAGTTCCTAGCGAGCGAAGCGGCTGGCGGAATATTGTTAATGGCTGCTGCGGCGCTGGCAATGATTGTTGCAAATTCTGCGCTGTCGCCAGATTATTTTCACTTCATTCACGCAGTAACGGGTCCGGAACTGACCCCCAAATTGGGGCCGATGACAGTCCATCTGTGGATTAACGACGGGTTGATGGCAATTTTCTTCCTGTTCGTGGGGCTGGAGATCAAACGCGAATTTGTCGACGGGCACTTGTCTACATGGGCGGACCGCCGCCTGCCGATGATCGCTGCGGCGGCGGGAATGATATTTCCGGCTGCTATCTACCTTGCAATCGCTGGCGGCGACCCGGCGCTGATCCGCGGTTGGGCGATACCGGCGGCGACCGATATTGCTTTTGCCATTGGCGTGCTGGCATTGCTGGGCAGCCGCGCGCCTGCGTCGCTGAAACTGTTCCTGACGACCGTCGCCATTGTCGACGATATGGGCGCGGTTGCGATTATCGCGTTATTCTACACCGTCGAACTGAATGTTGCGGCATTGGGTGCAGCAGCGGTTATCTGGCTGGCGATGATGGCCATGAACCGGTTCAAGGTAAATGTGCTATGGCCCTATCTGATTTTGGCTGCTTTATTATGGTATGCGACATTGCTATCGGGTGTGCACGCAACAATCGCAGGCGTCATGGCGGCGTTCGCAATTCCATTCCGCCGGACAATCGCAGCGCCCGATGCGGAGGATTCCGCGTTGCACCGGCTCGAACATGCGCTTGCCAAACCGGTTGCCTTCTTCATCGTGCCAGTTTTTGGTTTTGCCAATGCGGGGGTTTCTCTGGAAGGGGTCAGCCTCGCTGCGCTTGTGGCACCGTTGCCGCTCGGCATTGCCCTTGGCTTGTTTCTTGGCAAGCAACTCGGCATTTTCGGCAGCGTGTGGGCTGCGGTAAAGCTTGGCATTGCCGTGCGACCCAAGGACGCCAGCTGGCCCCAGATTTACGGGGTCGCCTTGCTTTGCGGTATCGGTTTCACGATGAGCCTGTTTATTGGAGGCCTGGCCTTTACCGATACCGTACAGGGCGATGCTGTAAAAATCGGCGTGTTGATGGGGTCGCTCTTATCCGCGATTGCCGGATATTTGCTTTTGCGCATGTCGGGCGGCATGAAGCGAGCGATCGCTGATTCAGTATGATACGGACATTGCAATTGGTGCTGCTGCCACTGGCGATTTCGCTTGCTGCTTGCACCACCTATCAGGCGACGCCCACGCCGCGCGCGGCAGCGGCTTCGAGCGAGATCAACGACATTGCCGACGCTTATGTCCGGCTGACGCTAGAAGCGGGGACGCATGAGGCCGAATATGTTGACGCCTATTATGGGCCGACTGCTTTGCAAGCGGCGGCCAAGGCAAATCCGCGCAGTCTCGCGGCGCTGATTGCCGATGCGCGGGCGTTGGTTGCGCGCCTCGATGCAAATTTGCCCGCGCTCGGCGATGAGGCCCAGCGCCGCCGGGCGCTTGCCTTGCGCGGCATGTTGGTGGCGGCCGACACGCGATTGCAGATGTTGCAGGGGCGCAAATTCAGTTTCATGGAAGAGGCAAAGGGGCAGTTTGCCACAGTTCCCGACCTGAAGCCGCTTTCACATTATGATTCGCTGCTAACCGATCTCGAAAAACTGATTCCCGGCAATGGCACGCTGGCCGCCCGCGTGGACGCGTTCAACGAGCGTTACACTATCCCGAAAGACAGGCTGATGCCTGTGTTCGACGCCGCGATTGCCGAATGCAAACGCCGCACAGAGCGATATATCACGCTGCCCGCTGGCGAGACCTTCACGATGGAGTTCGTCACCGGAAAGCCGTGGTCGGGATATAATTATTACAAGGGCGGCTATAAGAGCCTGATCCAGATCAACACCGATCTGCCGATCCGCATCAGCCGCGCAGTCGATCTGGGCTGTCATGAAGGTTATCCGGGACATCATGTCCTGAACCTGATGGTCGAGGAGCGGCTGGCGCGGGCCGAAAACGGGGGGCGGGGCTGGAACGAATATGAAATCAACCCGCTCTATAGCCCGACGAGCGTATTGTCCGAAGGCAGCGCCAATTACGGCATCGATCTCGCCTTTCCCGGGCCGAAGCGACTGAAATTCGAGCGAGATGTGTTGTATCCGCTGGCCGGACTCAATCCGAAAACTGCCGAAGCCTACTGGGAAATGCAGCAAATGACCGAAGCGCTGTCGGGTGCGCGGCTGACAATTGCGAAAATGTATCTGGATGGCGAAATCGACCGGGCGAAGGCATTGGAGCTGACGCAGAAATATCTGCTGCTGTCCTCAGCGCGCGCGGCACAATCGATCGGCTTCACCGACCATTATCGCAGCTATGTGATCAACTATGGCTGGGGCAAAGATCTGGTCCGCGGCTATATCGAGCGCGGCAATCCCGATGCGGCGGAACGCTGGGGGCGGATGGAGAAAATCTTGAGCGAACCGACGCAGCCAGCGGATTTGCTGCCTTAGCCGAGATGTTCGCGAAACCAATCAGCGAGTTCGTCTTCGGATAACTCGCCAGATGCAAGGGCGAGGACTGTCTGGATCGCATCTGTTGGATCGAATGTCAGCATATGACCGTTCAGCGCCAGAAACAGACGGGCCAGCACCCAAGCAGTTCGCTTGTTGCCATCGGCAAAGGGATGGTTACGGGCAACACCGTAAGCGTAAGCAGCCGCCAATGCTGCCGGATCATCGGTGCCGTAACTCCACTGGTTTACCGGACGCGCCATCGCCGAATCGAGCAGATTCGAATCGCGCACGCCGCTGATCCCGCCATGTTCGGCAATTTGCCGGTCATGGATAGCAAGCGCATCGCGCGCATCGAGCCAGTGCGGCTCAATCCTGATTTCGTTGTTCACGCGAATTTACTGCGCCAATACGCGCAATATATCGCGATCCTCGCGCATGATCGTTTCGGCAAGCGCCATCTTCGCCTCAAAACCGGGGTCGCTGGGCGTCAGATGAAAGCCGTTTGCCGTTTCTGTCAGATACAGGTCGTCACCAAGCGACACACGCAATTTGGCGAGTATCTCTTTAGGCAGGATCATGCCTGCGCTGTTTCCGATCTTGATAATTTTTAGCGGCTTGTTCATACGGATGTTATAACTGCATCACATCAGCGTGGCAAGACAGCTTTTTCCACCCGCACCGACTGCGAAATCATGTTCGCCGTACCGAAGATCGTCATGAAGCTGATATCGGTTGCGTCGCGGCCCACCGCGATGCGGACCAGATTCTCTTCGGGCGCGAGGCGGGTTGGGTCGATAAGGTGCCAGCGTCCATCGAGATAGACCTCGACCACGGCATGAAAATCGGGCGGGTCGATGCCGAGGCCATAAGCCGATACCATGCGCGCCGGCACATCGGCGGCGCGGGCGAAGGCGATCAGCAGATGCGCGAAATCCCGGCACACGCCGCGGTGCGAGATGAAGGTGTCAGTGGCGGTCGATCCGGTCCCTGAAAATCCGGGTGCATATTCGATGTTTTCGTAAATCCATGTCGCCATCTGCAGGATCTGGTCGCCCTTGGCCGCGCCATCAAAGCGCGTGGCGACGAAATTCTCATGCTTGTCCGAGGGGCAATAGCGGCTGGGCATCAGATACTGGATATAAGCGGGCGGCAGGTCGGCGTGCGGCACGACGCCAAGGCCAGCGATATTGGTTGGTGGGCGGTCAATCGCGGCGGTCGCGGTGTAGCTAATGTCGATCCGCCCCGTCGCATGCAACCACGTCCGCCGCCCGAGACCGTCCATGCCTTCGATGGTGGTCAGCGGAGAGCAATCGCCCTTGACCTTCAGCAGGTCGGTGAGAAGCTTTTGGTCTGACATGTTCGGAATGGCCTCGACCGCGAGCAGCACATCGGCAGCCTGCGGCAGATGGTAGTTGAGGGTGGCGGTGATTTCGACGGTGGTGGGGGAGGATTTCATGCGCGGCCCTTCGGGCATTTGCCGGAGTCGCGCAAGGGGAGTCGTACTTAGATCCCTTGCCACTCCAGGCCGCCAGGAAGATCAAACGGTGCGTAGTCGACTTGCAACACGCGACGCCGGGTTTTCGAATCAGACGCGGCTGAAGCATGGACGATGGGAGTGGAATAAACCCAGACATCGCCAGCCGAAGCAATACACTCCATTGTGGGGTTTCGGGACGAGACCAGACTCATCTCGCTTTTTCGCAACTTCCCCATTCGATGAGAACCGAGCGCGACTAACAGCGGCGCATTTTCCTTCGGCACGTCATCCAGATGAATGCGCGCTGTCACCATATGCTCGATCACCTCAAACGGAGGTTCAACATGCTGCACCCCAGCTTTAACAGACCAAGGCCCAAAGCCAGGAACATCGCGGCGTTCTCTGACCGCAATGGTCCGGTCCTGATGCCATCCGAGTGCCCAATTTGCTTCAGCAGACTTATCGAACAGGATAGCCCTCACGGGCCGATGCTGCGCGACGACATAGGGCCGTAACATATGTCCGAAACGGCTGTCCGGCGATAATATTGCAGCTAATTCAGAGCGTCCATAGATTCTAACGCCTGCCCGGTCATTTGGCAGGTCCGCGAGCAATGCTTCGAGCTCAGGCAAAATGGAAAGGGCGGCGCGTTCTCGCCGCACCGCCCCATCTCTATCGAAATTCGATTCCGCAGGCACAGAAATTAGAGCTTTGCAACCAACTCCGGCACGACCGTGAACAAGTCACCAACCAACCCGATATCCGCCACCTGGAAGATCGGCGCATCCTCGTCCTTGTTGACCGCGACGATGATCTTGGAGTCCTTCATGCCTGCCAGATGCTGGATCGCGCCGGAGATGCCGACCGCGATATAGACTTCGGGGGCGACGATCTTGCCGGTCTGGCCGACCTGATAATCGTTGGGGACATAGCCCGCGTCGACCGCCGCGCGGCTCGCGCCGACGCCTGCGCCGAGCTTGTCGGCGAGCGGGAGAATAGTCGCGGCGAAGGTGTCGGCGTCCTTCAATGCGCGACCGCCCGAGACGATGATCTTGGCCGATGTCAGTTCAGGACGTTCCTGCTTGGCAATCTCTGCCGAGACGAAGCTGGAGATGCCCGCATCGCCGCTGCCCGAAACGGCTTCGATTGCAGCCGAACCGCCGCTGGGTTCTGCTTTCGCAAAAGCGGTGCCGCGAACGGTGATGACCTTCTTGGCGTCCGACGATTGCACGGTGGCAATCGCGTTTCCTGCGTAGATCGGCCGGGTGAAGGTGTCGGCGCTTTCGACGCTCAGAATGTCCGAAATCTGCATCACGTCGAGCAGGGCTGCAACGCGCGGCGCGATGTTCTTGCCGTGGCTGGTCGCGGGGAACACGAATGCATCGTGATGGTCTGCCATGCCGGCAATCAACGGCGCGACATTTTCCGCCAGTTGGTTTTTATAAGCCTCATCATCGGCGACATGAACCTTGGTCACGCCAGCGATCTTGGCGGCGGCTTCGGCAACCGCGCCGCAGCCCGAACCTGCGACCAGCGCATGGACTTCGCCCAATTTACCCGCAGCAGTAACTGCGGCCAGCGTAGCGTCCTTCAACGACGCATTATCATGCTCTACAAAAACGAGGACGCTCATGCTGCTACTCCCAGTTCTTTAAGTTTTGCGACCAGCGCATCGACGTCGGCAACCTTGATACCGGCACTACGCACGGGTGGCTCGGTGACCTTCAATGTTTTGAGGCGCGGGGCGACGTCCACGCCGTAATCGGCGGGAGTCTTCATCGCCATCGGCTTGCTCTTCGCCTTCATGATATTGGGCAGCGAAGCATAACGCGGTTCGTTGAGGCGAAGGTCGGTGGTGACGATTGCGGGGGTCTTGAGACTGACGGTTTCGCTGCCGCCATCGACTTCGCGGGTAACCGAGACGCTGTCGCCCGACACTTCGACCGCGCTGGCAAAGGTGCCCTGCGGCCGGCCGGTCAATGCGGCAAGCATCTGACCGGTCTGGTTGCTGTCATCGTCAATCGCCTGCTTGCCCAAAATGACAAGGCCCGGCTGTTCTTCGTCCATGATCTTGGCGAGGATTTTGGCCACGCCCAATGGCTCGACATCTTCGGCCACCACGAGGATCGCACGGTCCGCACCCATCGCGAGTGCAGTGCGCAAAGTTTCCTGCGCCTTTTCAGGACCGACGGACACCGCAATGACTTCAGTCGCGACGCCCTTTTCGCGCAAACGAAGCGCTTCTTCGACCGCGATTTCGTCGAACGGGTTCATGCTCATTTTGACATTGGCCAGATCGACACCGGTGCCATCGGATTTAACCCGCGGCTTTACGTTGTAATCGATGACCCGCTTTACAGGGACGATGATTTTCATGGGTTAAGTCCTCTTCACCTAATCAAGACGAGTGGATGCCCGTCCAATCTGCTGCGCCTATGCTTAACGTTTACGTGAACGTCAAGCGCGAGTTTTACACTCGTCAACGTGATATTTCATATTCCAGTCAATTCGGTTGGCCATGACAAGGCACTCATCCATTTGCCGATGGAGATCGTTGAGCGATTTCTCGATGCTAACCAAGTAACTGAGAATTTCGCCTTCGATTGGCATTATGCCGCCTTCCGCACTTCCGCCACAATCTTCTCAGCCGCATCGCCAAGGTCGTTGGCCGACACGATGGGTAAACCAGAATTGGCGAGGATATCCTTGCCCTGCTGCACGTTCGTGCCTTCGAGGCGGACCACCAAAGGCACCGACAGGTTCACTTCCTTGGCCGCCGCTACGATACCGTCGGCGATGATGTCGCATTTCATGATACCGCCGAAGATGTTGACGAGGATGCCCTTGACCGCCGGGTCTTTCAGGATGATCTTGAACGCCGCCGTCACCTTCTCCTTCGATGCGCCGCCGCCGACGTCGAGGAAGTTGGCGGGAAATTCGCCGTTGAGCTTGATGATGTCCATCGTCGCCATCGCAAGCCCTGCGCCATTGACCATGCAGCCGATATTGCCGTCGAGCTTGATGTAGGCGAGGTCATATTCGCTCGCTTCAACCTCGGCGGGATCCTCTTCGGTCAGGTCGCGCAATTCGACCAAATCCTTGTGACGGAACATTGCGTTGCCATCGAAAGCGACCTTGGCGTCGAGCACCAGCAGTTCGTCGCCATTTGCGCCCTTGCAAACTGCGAGCGGGTTGATTTCGATCTGCTCGGCATCGGTGCCGATGAACGCGGCGTAGAGGCCAGCGAGCACGGTCTGTGCCTGCTTCGCCAGATCGCCGGTCAGGCCGAGCGCCTTTGCAACGCTGCGGCCATGATGCGGCTGGATACCAGTCGCGGGGTCGATGGTGATGGTGTGGATTTTCTCCGGCGTGTCATGCGCAACGGTTTCGATATCCATGCCGCCCTCGGTCGAGGCGACCACCGCAATCCGGCTGGTCGCGCGGTCTACGAGCAATGCGAGGTAGAATTCCTGTTTAATGTCCGCGCCATCAGTAATATAAAGCCGGTTAACCTGCTTGCCCGCGTCGCCGGTCTGTATGGTGACCAGCGTGTTGCCGAGCATTTCCTTCGCGTGCGCTTCAACCTCGTCCAGATTGAAGGCGAGGCGGACACCGCCCTTGGCATCAGGACCCAGTTCCTTGAATTTGCCCTTACCGCGACCGCCCGCGTGGATCTGCGATTTCACCACATAAAGCGGGCCGGGGAGTTGCTTGGCAGCGGCGACAGCTTCCTCGACGCTGAGCGCCGCGATGCCCTTGGGCGTGGCAACGCCGAATTTCGCCAGCAATTCCTTGGCCTGATATTCATGGATATTCATGGGAGAGTTCGTCCTTGAACTGGAAATTTCGCATTGGCTTAAGCACAGACAGGCGGTGAATGGAAGGGCACGAATGGAAGTTTTTTGGTTCGCGCGAAGACGCGAAGACACGAAGTTTTCTTGCCAAGACTTCGCGTTCTTCGCGTCTTCGCGCGCCAAATTTCAACCGTCAAGCAACCCCAGCTCTGCTAGTTGTGTGCGCAACGTTACAGCATCAACAAAATGATGCGCGGCAAAACCGTTTTCGCGCGCGCTGATGACATTGTCCAGATTATCGTCGATGAAGATCGCTTCACCCGGCTGCAGGCCAAAGCGTCGAAGCGCCAGAGCGTAAATCTCGGGATTGGGTTTGACCACCTTTTCCACGCCGGAAACGATAATGTCGCCGAAATGATCGAACATCGGCTGGGTGGGCCGGAACATCTCCCAGAACTCCGCACCGAAATTGGTGATCGCGAAAAGCGGAACACCGCGTTCGGCGAGTTCGTGGACTATCTCCAGCGAGCCTTGGACCGGCCCCGGTATCGTCTCGTTGAAGCGCGTTGCGTAGGCATCAATCAGTGACGCATATTGTGGAAACTCGGATGTGCGTTCTGCGACCATGTCGGCGATCGCACGGCCAGCATCGTGCTGGAAATGCCACTCGGGCGTGACGACGTTCGAAAGGAACCAGTCGAGTTCGGCGGGATCATCGATCAGCTTGGCAAACAGATGCCGCAAATCCCATTGGAAGAGCACCTTGCCGACGTCAAACACGACAGTTGTAATCATGAATTCCTCCCCGGCACGGGGAGGGGGACCATGCAAAGCATGGTGGAGGGGCACTCGCCCAATAGCTCAGTCTTTAGCTGCACGTTCCCCTCGGTCACGCGCTTCGCGCGCGCCACCTCCCCGTTCCGGGGAGGAATAGACACAAAAAAGCCGCCCGCGAATCATATCCGGAGCGGCGTTTTGCTGGAGCCATCTGCCCGCATGACGCAGGCAGGACCAATTCAGCCCTGACGTGCCTTGAAGCGCGGCTGGGTCTTGTTGATCACATAGGTCCGGCCACGGCGGCGAATCACGCGGTTGTCGCGGTGGCGTCCCTTGAGGGACTTGAGAGAATTGACGACTTTCATCGGATTTACCCGTCTTTTGATTAGCTAAAGCTGGAATTGAAGGCGCGCTCCTATGGGCGGAGGCGGGCAAAGTCAAGCAAGATTGGCCCGTTTTCGCGATTCAGCCGTTATACATCGCTTGCCATCGATGTTGGGCGGCGTAAGGATGTCGAGATGATGAAATTATCCCGTTTGTTCCCCGCAATTGCACTGTTGAGCCTGTCAGCTTGCGTCGTGCCGACAGGTCCGGTGGAAGTCACGCGCTTCAACCGCGCTGCCGAGGGTGTGCTTTACGGCTCCGGCACATTTTCAGTTGTTGCTCTACAGGACGCCGTCTCGGGTCCAAGCCTTTCAGCATCGCCTTACCTTGCCGCTGTCGCGCGCGAGATGCAGCGGATCGGCTATGTCGACAGGCTCGGCGGCGGCTCCGACGTTATTGTCGAAGTCCGCTTCGGCGCCACGACTATCCTGCCGGACCGGCGCTCGCCGGTGTCGGTCGGCGTCGGCGGCTCCACCGGAAGCTATGGTTCGGGCGTCGGGCTTGGCGTTGGCATCAACCTGGGCGGTGGGCCAAAGGCGCAGGTCGAAACGACGCTCGATGTCCGCATCGTGCGCCGCAGTGACAATCTGGTGATCTGGGAGGGCAAGGCGGTGCAAGCCGCGAAGGCAGGCTCTCCTGCGGCGCAACCGGGTATTGCTGCATCGAAATTGGCTCAAGCGATGTTTAAGGACTTCCCCGGCGTGTCTGGCGAGACTATCCGCGTTCCTTAAGATAACTTTTCGTTGTCATTCCCGCGAAAGCGGGAATCCATGACCTGATCTCTCGGTATCACGCACCGTTGTGTTACTCGGCGTGGTTAGGCCATGGATTGCCGCTTTCGCGGGAATGACACAGCGGGACAGAAGGATTTTATGCCAATCCACGACATCAACGCTGCCTTCGACAGCGGCAATATCATCGTCAACGCCATAAACGGCACGACTGCGAACCTGTCCATCCGCAAGGACAAGGATTCGGAATTCGCACAATGGTTCCACTTCCGCGTTGCCTGCTCGGCCGGCGAGGAATTCACTTTGCGCATCACCGGCCTCGAAAGCAGCGCCTATCCCGGCGGCTGGCCCGATTACCGCGCCTGCGTCTCCGAAGACCGCGATTATTGGGGCCGCGCCGACACCAGCTATGACAAGGCCGAAGATGGCGGCACGCTGACGATCAGTTACATACCGGCGAGCGACATCGTCTGGTTCGCCTATTTCGCGCCCTACTCAATGGAACGCCATCACGACCTGATTGCCGGAACCGCCGAACTTGACGGCGTGACCTACCGCTGCCTCGGCCATAGCCTTGAAGGTCAGTCAATCGATTGCCTTTCAATGGGCAACGGCGACATTCAGGTGTGGCTCTACGCGCGCCAGCATCCCGGCGAAACGCAGGCGGAGTACTGGATGGAGGGTGCGCTCGATACGCTCACTGACATGAGCAATCCGCACACAAGGGCGTTGCTCGAAAAATGCCGCCTGCATATCGTGCCGAACTGCAACCCCGACGGATCGCGACGCGGGCATTTGCGCACCAATTTCCTGGGCGTGAATTTGAACCGCGAGTGGGCGGAGCCAAGCGCGGAACGCAGTCCCGAAGTACTTGGTATGCGCAATGCGATGGACGCAACCGGCGTTCACTGGGCGATGGATATCCACGGCGACGAAGCCATCCCCGCTGCCTTCATGGCCGGCTTCGAAGGCATTCCATCATGGACCGACGATCAGGGCGATCGCTATAACGCCTTCATAAACCGACTCGCCGCCCGCACGCCGGATTTCCAGACCAAGCTTGGCTATGCCAAGGCCGGGCCGGGTAAGGCGAACCTGACGATGTCCACCAACCAGCTCGCGGAGCGCTTTGGGCCATCGCACGGTTGCGTGTCGATGACGTTGGAGATGCCCTATAAGGACACCGTCCACGGCAACGACCCCGACCAAGGCTGGTCGCCAGAGCGGTGCATGCTGCTGGCGCGCGAGTGTCTGGCAACGTTGGCTGAGATGGTTTGAACGATGGGCATAATCGAGGACGACCTCACCGGCCCCGACATTCGCGCACTTCTCGAAACGCATTTCGCGGGGATGCTGGCGAATTCGCCCGAAGGCTCTTGTCATTTTCTCGACTTTGACGGGCTGAACGCGCCGGATGTGACTTTCTGGTCGATCTGGGACAACGAGAGCCTGGCCGGTTGCGGTGCGCTTAAGGAACTTTCGCCCGAGCATGGCGAAATCAAGTCTATGCGGACCCATGCCGACCATTTGCGCAAAGGCGTTGGCGCGATGATGCTGACGCATATCATATCGGAAGCACGCGAACGCGGCTATCGGCGGCTGAGTCTCGAGACGGGGGCGAACGAGGCGTTTGTTCCGGCGCTGGCTTTATATGAGGCTCATGGCTTTGAATATTGCCCGCCCTTTGGCGACTATGTCGAAGACCCGTTTAGCCGGTTCATGACGCTGGCGATGTAGTCGAGGCGTCGCCGCGGCCTGAAGGGTCGCGCTATTTTTCCGTTAGAAGAAATAAGACAAAAAAGAAAAAAGGATATCCTTTGGAGGTTACCAATCAGGTTCCACCTAAAGCGACATCTTGTTTCTTTTTTCCTTCTTTCTTCCAACGAATCCTCTGGCACTTTCCTCACCGTCGCACCCAAACGCCAATTGTGCAGCACTGCGCTCACCGCTAGAGGCAAAACATAATCAAGCCAAAGGACTCTCCATGCCCAAACTCATCCTCCTCCGTCACGGCCAGTCGCAGTGGAATCTGGAAAACCGCTTCACCGGCTGGTGGGATGTCGATGTGACCGAAAAGGGCGCGGCCGAGGCATGGGCAGCAGGGGAGTTGCTGAAGGCCAAGGGAATCGCCCCCGATATCGCCTTCACCAGCGTGCAGACGCGCGCGATCAAGACGCTCAATCTGGCGCTGGAGGCAATGGGGCGGTTGTGGGTGCCGGTGATCAAGGACTGGCAATTGAACGAGCGCCATTATGGCGGGCTGACCGGGCTCGACAAGGCGGAGACGGCGGCGAAACATGGCGACGAACAGGTCAAAATCTGGCGTCGCAGTTTCGATATTCCGCCGCCGCCGCTGGAAGCGGGATCAGTCTATGACCTGTCATCCGATCCGCGTTATGCCGGGATCGCCATTCCCAATACCGAAAGCCTGAAAGACACCATCGCGCGCGTATTGCCCTATTGGGAAAGTGCGATTGTGCCCGAGTTGCAGGCGAGCAAGACGGTTCTTATCTCGGCGCATGGCAACAGTCTGCGCGCGCTGGTCAAGCATTTGTCCGGCATTTCGGACGCGGACATTACCGGCCTCGAAATCCCGACCGGACAGCCGATTGTTTATGAGCTGAACGAAGCGCTGAGGGGCGAACGCTATTATCTGTCGGAGCGCTAGGACGCTCAGGTCAGCGGGGCAATGCCCTTTGCCTGTTTTGCCAAATACATCGATCGGTCGGCGCGGAGGAGCAATTCGGACGGTTTGACCCCGGCCTCTATCGCGGTGTAGCCAGCCGAGACGCTTGGCACCAATGCCTTGCCCTTATATTCGATTTTCAGCTTGCCCACGATCTTGGTGATCCGTTCGGCCTTCGCCGCCAGCTCGCCTGCGGGGATATTGTCGAGCAACACAGCGAACTCGTCGCCACCGACCCGTGCGGCGATATCCGATCGGCGCACCGCCCCCTGCAGAGCCCTGGCAATGGCGATGAGCAGAATGTCGCCCGCTCCATGGCCATTGCTGTCGTTTACGGCCTTTAGGTTGTCGACATCGATAAACAATAGCCCATATTCCCCGCCATAGCGACGCGTGCGCCAGCACCAGCGGTCGAGTTCTTCCATGAAATGACGCCGGTTGAATAAAGGCGTGAGCGTGTCGCCCACAACCAACCGCTCAAGCTCTGCCACTCGCGCTTTTAGCTGCTTGTTTTCGCGATCGAGCGCGGACAAGGTTTTTGTTTCGCCCATTATGCACACATTGTCCGCATTGTGGTTCAACTCGAAAAGTCCCCGATATTTTCATGCGACCCGGGATATCTTTAGTGGTTTTTGCTCTCAACCCGAATTCCCGCCCAAAAGCAAGAGTTTACGGTTTTGCTAACCATTGCGGTGTGTGAGTGACAGCATCCTATGTGCGATTGCACGGCAGCGCCCATGACGCTAAGGGCAGTTGCTTCTTGATGTCGGGGGACGACGGTGAGCGAGGCACAGCCAGTAATTGGGATCATCATGGGCAGTCGTTCCGACTGGGAAACAATGCGCGAGGCGTCGGCAACGCTCGCCGCGCTGCACATTCCGCATGAGTGCAAAGTCGTGTCGGCACATCGCACGCCTGACCGGCTGTACGACTATGCCAAAGGCGCAGCCGGTCGCGGCCTCAAATGCATCATTGCGGGCGCGGGCGGCGCGGCGCATTTGCCCGGCATGGCGGCATCGATGACGCGGCTGCCGGTGCTTGGGGTGCCGGTCCAGTCGAAGGCATTGGACGGCATGGACAGTCTGTTGTCGATTGTGCAGATGCCCGCAGGTATTCCTGTGGGAACGCTGGCCATCGGCAAGGCAGGCGCAACCAATGCGGCGTTGCTGGCAGCAGCGATGCTGGCGAATGATGATGCGGAACTTGCTTCGCGATTGGACGCGTGGCGCGCCGAGCAAAGCGCTTCGGTTTCCGAGACGCCTGAATGACGGCAAGCATATGACAGGCGTTTTGGGTCCGGGTTCGACAATAGGCATATTGGGTGGCGGACAGCTGGGCCGTATGCTCGCAATTGCGGCGGCACAATTGGGATATCGCTGCCATATCTATGCGCCGGCCGGTGACAATGTCGCCTGCGAGGTGGCGGCTGAAAGCACCATCGCCGCCTATGACGACCTCAATGCGTTGAAACGTTTTGCAAAGGCGTGCGATGTCGTCACCTTTGAGTTTGAAAATGTGCCGGTATTGCCGCTCAAGACCATCGCCCGCGATGTGCCGATCCATCCGCCGATCAAGGCGTTGGAGATCGGCCAGGATCGCGTCGAGGAAAAGGAATTCGTCCGGCGGCTGGGCGGCAAGACCGCCAACTTCGCGGTGGCGCGCAGCGAGATTGAGGTTGAGGATGCGGTGGCTGCGGTCGGCACGCCCGCGATCCTCAAGACCATCCGAATGGGCTATGACGGCAAGGGACAGATTCGCGTTACCAGCAAAAGCGAGCTTGCCAGCGCGTGGCGGCGGGCGGGGGCACAGCCGCTGATTGCCGAACAGATGATCCGGTTCGACGCTGAATTCTCGGTGATATTGGTGCGCGGAACCGATGGCGAAATCCGCTATTGGGATAGTCCGCGCAACGCCCATGAAGATGGCATTCTTGCGACGTCATCCTTGCCGGCCGGGCCACTCATCGAAAGCCAGCAAGTGGCGGCGCGCAAGATGGCGGCGGCGGTGGCTGGCGCGCTCGATTATGTCGGTGTGTTCACCGCCGAGTTTTTTGCCAGCGCCGAAGGGCCTTTGTTCAACGAAATCGCTCCGCGGGTGCACAATAGCGGGCATTGGACGATAGAAGGCGCTGAAACCAGCCAGTTCGAAAATCATATCCGTGCGATTTGCGGGCTTCCGCTTGGCAGCACTGCCACGGTCGCCGAACGCGTCGAGATGCAGAATCTGATCGGCAAGGATGGCGAACGCTGGTTGCAGCTTTTGAACGACCCGGCGGCCAATGTGCATCTCTACGGCAAAGCAGAAGCACGCGCCGGGCGCAAAATAGGGCACGTTACCCGCTTGTATCGGTAATATTTACAAGGCAAAGCGGGATATATGAATCATCCCGAAATTGTCCTTGTCCTCGCCCGCGCCGCCAATGGAATTATCGGGAAGGACGGCGGGATGCCCTGGCATATCCCCGCCGACCTGCGCCATTTCAAGCAAATCACTAAGGGTCGGCCGATGATCATGGGGCGCAAGACGTTCGATAGCCTGCCAGGGCTTCTGGATGGACGGCGGCATATCGTGTTGACGCGCGATACCGCATGGGAGGAAGAGGGCGCTGAGGTCGCGCATTCGGTCGAACAAGCGCTGAAACTCGCCAATGGGCCGCATGTCTGCGTGATCGGCGGGGCCGAAATTTATGCGTTGTTTCTAAAGCAGGCTGATCGGATCGAATTGACCGAGATCGATGCTCAGCCGGATGGTGACACAATGATGGCAGCGTTCGACAAAGCCGACTGGCAGGAAGTGGCGCGCGACGCTCATGCAGCCGAAGGAAATATCCCAGCGCATCATTTCGTGACATTGGTCCGGCGCGGCTAGCGTCAAGGGGGAGGGGAACATGCGCAAACGGTTCTGGATTCCGCTGATGCTGATTGGCGCCGTAGCCATTGGCTTTTTTGGCATTGCACCGGGCTATGTCGAAGGGTCGATGAATGTCATCGATAGCAAGCCGCTGATCAAGGTGAGCGAAGAAGCGAAAGCGCTCCACAAGACGCTGACGATTGTCGATTTGCATAGCGACAGTTTGATGTGGAATCGCAATTTGAATGAACGCGCAGACCGTGGGCATATGGATGTGCCTCGGCTGCTTGAGGGCAATGTCGCGTTGCAGCTTTTTTCGTCAGTGACGAAAACGCCGAGGGGGCAGAATTACGACGGCAACGGAGCCGACAGCGACAACATCACGTTGTTGACCGTCGCGCAGTTGCAGCCGGTCAGGACTTGGACCTCGCTAGTCGAACGGTCGCTTTATCATGCCGAAAAGCTCAACAAAGCGGTGACCAAATCGGATGGCGCACTGCGTATGGTCGACAGCCGGCAATCCCTTGACGCTCTAATGTTCTTCCAGAACGAAGTAAATCGACCAGTTGGGGCCATGTTGACCATCGAAGGCTTGCAAAATCTTGAAGGAAAAGTCGAAAATCTTGATCGATTGGATGACGCCGGCTTCCGTATGGCGGGCCTCACGCATTTCTTTGACAATGAACTTGCTGGCTCGATGCACGGCCTAAAAAAAGGCGGACTAACCTCCTTCGGCCGCGACATTGTCCGGCGGATGGAGGACAAGGGCATGATCGTCGATATCGCCCATTGCAGCGAGCAATGCGTGACCGAGATCATCGCGATGGCACGCCGCCCGCTGGTGTCGAGCCATGGCGGTGTCCAGGCGACGTGCAAGGTCAACCGCAACCTGTCGGACGCGCATATCAGGGGCGTCGCAAAGACCGGCGGGATCATCGGCATTGGCTATTGGGACGCGGCAATTTGCGACACCAGCCCGCGCGCTGCGGCGAAGGCGATGAAGCATGTCCGCGATCTGGTCGGTATCGATCATGTCGCGCTCGGTTCGGACTATGACGGCGCGACCACCGTCCGGTTCGATACCTCGCAGCTGACGCAGGTAACGCAAGCATTGATGGATGAAGGCTTCAATGAAGCCGAAATTCGCGCCGTGATGGGGGAAAATGCGCTGCGGGTTATCCGCGCCGGGCTCGTGCCGATGGCGAGAGTAGGCAAGTGAATCTGGCGGACTTAATTCCTCCCCGGCACGGGGAGGTGGCGCGCGCGCAGCGCGTGACGGAGGGGAACGTGCAGTTTAGCGTAGCGCTTCTTGGCACGTGCCCCTCCACCATGCTTCGCATGGTCCCCCTCCCCGGTCCGGGGAGGAATTAATGATCCCCGTCCTTTCTGCACGCAACCCAATGCCCGATACCCTGGGCGGCGGCATCGTCGCGCTCGGCAATTTCGATGGCTTTCATCTGGGCCATCAGGCCGTGGCGGGCGAGGCTATCCGGCAGGCCAAAGCGGCGGGCAAACCCGCGATCATCGCCACCTTCGACCCGCATCCGGTGCGCTTCTTCGCGCCGCACATCCCTTACTTCCGGCTGACCACGCTGGAGCAGCGGCAGCGGCTGTTTGCCGAGGCGGGTGCCGATGCAATGCTGGTGTTCGATTTCGATGCAGAGCTTGCAGGCACCACGGCGGAGGATTTTGTCATCAAGCTGCTGGTCGAGCGGCTGGGCATTCGCGGCGTCATAACCGGCGAGGACTTTACGTTCGGCAAGGGACGCGGCGGCAATGTGACTGCGCTGCGCGACATCGGCGCAGCAGTCGGCCTGACTGCCACTGCCTTGGGGCCGGTGGTAGACGATGGCGGCGTGATTTCATCGAGCCGCATTCGCGATGCATTGAAAGCGGGCGACTGCGCGACGGCAACGCGCCTCCTCACCCGTCCATTTGCCGTCGAGGGCGTCGTCCAGCATGGCGACAAGAACGGTCGGCTGCTGGGCTTCCCCACCGCCAACATCGACATGGGCCATTATCTGCGCCCGCGTTACGGCATCTATGCGGTGAAGGGGCGTTTGGCAGATGGTCGCATCCTGAACGGCGCAGCAAATCTCGGCATCCGGCCCAGCTTCGATCCGCCAAAGGAATTGCTCGAACCTTATTTTTTCGACTTCAACGAAGACCTGTACGGCCAGCAAGTCGAGGTTGAATTCCACGCCTTCATCCGACCGGAGGCCAAGTTCGACAGCATGGATCAACTGAAAGCGCAGATGCTGGCCGATTGTGACAAGGCGCGGGCGATACTGGGCCATTCATAATCTTTGTGCCTTCGTGTCTTCGTGCGAAAAAATTTGGTTCGCACGAAGACACGAAGGCACAAAGAAGAGAGATATGGGGAGTTTGCGTTGAAGCTATCTCGCAATAAAAAACGGGCCCTGGGGGTCGTCGCCCTAATCCTTTTCGGCTTGTCGCTGTTGAATGCAAGTTGGCTGGCACCAAAGCCCGAAGGCAAGCCGAAGCTCATCGCGCATCGCGGGGTCTATCATCTTTATGACAAGCGCGCCGCAGTTGGTCGTGACACGTGCACCGCGCGCTTCATTCGCCAGCCCGATCATGAGGTGTTCGAAAACACGATAGCCTCGATCCAGATGGCGGCGGGGCTGGGCGGGGCGCTGGTCGAGGTCGATGTCGCGCCGACGAAGGACGGCAAGATGGTGCTGTTCCACGACTGGACCGTCGATTGCCGCACCAATGGCACAGGCGAAACGCGTGACCTGACGCTGGCCGAATTGAAGGCGCTCGATATCGGCTATGGATATACGGCGGATGGCGGCAAGACCTTCCCGTTGCGCGGCAAGGGCGTGGGGCAGATACCGACGGTCGAGGAAGCGCTGGCGGCTTTGCCTTCGCGGGCTCTATTGTTCAACTTCAAGTCGAAAAATCCTGCCGAGGCCGACCAGTTGTTTGCCATATTGAAGGCGTCGGGTCGTGATTACGAAAAACTCGGCGACGCTTTTTACGGCGCGCAAGGTCCGGTCGACCGCATCCGCCAGCTCGCACCCAAAAACTGGGCGTTCAACATGAAGGGCGAGGCGAAGGCCTGCACAGCCGATTATGTCCTTTATGGCTGGACCGGTATCGTCCCCGAAAGCTGTCGCAATGGCGTACTCGTCATTCCCATCAACTATCAATGGCCGATGTGGGGCTGGCCCAACCGCCTCATCGCGCGGATGGAGAGCGTCGGCGCACGCGTGATTGTTATCGGGCCGTATGAAAGCGGCAAGTCGAATGAAGGGCTGTCCGATGTGCATGATCTGGGGCGGATTCCGGGTAGCTTTAACGGCTACATCTGGGTTGAGGATATCTGGGCGATCGGGCCGGCGTTGAAGGGCAAGCCTCGGTAACTCAAACTTTATCGTCATTCCCGCGAAAGCGGGAATCCATGGCCTGACGGTTAGACCATGGACCCCCGATCAAGTCGGGGGTGACAACATTGTTTCTTTTTGCTGGTTTCTTGCGCTAAGGGCGCTGTCAACATGACCGACCCCATCGACTACCGCGACACCGTTTTCCTGCCGAAAACAGATTTCCCCATGAAGGCCGGGCTCCCGCAGAAGGAGCCGGGCATTCTCGCGCGTTGGCAGGAGATGGACCTGTATGCGGAGCTCCGCAATCGCCGCCGCGGTCGTCCGAAGTTCATCCTCCACGACGGCCCGCCTTATGCCAATGGCGACATGCATATCGGCCATGCGCTCAACCATATCCTGAAGGACATGGTGGTGCGGACGCAGACTTTGCTGGGCAAAGACGCGCCTTATGTGCCCGGCTGGGATTGCCACGGCCTGCCCATCGAGTGGAAGGTCGAGGAGCAATATCGCAAGAAAAAGCTGAACAAGGATGAAGTTCCGGCGCAAGAATTCCGCGCCGAATGCCGCGCTTATGCGCAAGGCTGGGTCGATACGCAGCGCGAGCAGCTGAAGCGGCTGGGCATCAATGGCGATTGGGACAATCCCTATCTGACGATGGATTTCCAGGCCGAGGCGACGATTGTTTCGGAGCTGCTGAAGTTCGCGACAACCGGCCAGCTTTATCGCGGCGCCAAGCCAGTAATGTGGTCGCCTGTTGAAAAGACCGCTTTGGCCGAGGCCGAGATCGAATATGAGGATATCGTCTCGACGCAGATTGATGTGGCGTTCGAGATTGTCGAAAGCCCGATCCCCGAACTGATCGGCGCGCATGCGGTGATCTGGACGACGACGCCCTGGACGATTCCGGTCAATCAGGCGATCGCTTATGGGCCTGAGGTTGAATACGTTCTCTACGAATGTTCGAACTATGATAAGCCAATTGGGCGCTATCTGGTCGCCTCAGAACTGCGAGAGCAATTTGAATGGCGCTTGGTCGACGGTTTACGTCAAGCAACAGGGGAAGAATCCTGTTTGATCATGAGCTCTATGTATATCGGCAAAGGCTCCGCCCTAGCCGGAACCATCGCCCGCCACCCGATGCACCATCTCGGCGGCTTCTTTGCCAAGCCGCGTCCGATGCTCGCGGGCGATTTTGTCACCACCGACAGCGGCACCGGGCTTGTGCATATGTCGCCCGATCACGGCGAGGATGATTTCGACCTGTGCAAGGCGAACGGTATCGATCCGGTCTTCGCGGTCGAAGCCGATGGCAAATATCGCGCTGATTGGCTCTGGCTCGGCGGCGAGGGCAGCGTCATCAACCCCAAATTCAACGCGCCGGACGGGCCGATCTGCAATGCTCTGCGCGAGGCAGGCGGGTTGATCGCGGCGTCGGCGGATTACAGGCACAGCTATCCGCATAGCTGGCGGTCGAAGGCGAAGGTCATCTATCGCTGCACGCCGCAATGGTTTGTTTCGATGGATCGCGACCTAAGGGGACTGTCCCGCAGCGAAGCGGAGTGGACTGTCCCCGGAGTGGATGCCAGCACCGGAGAACAGGGGACAGTCCCTGAAGGGACAGTCCCCGGTGCGGACACTCTCCGCAATCGCGCCACCGCCGCCATCTCCGCCACGCGCTTCATCCCGGAAAAAGGCCGTAACCGGCTGTCGTCGATGGTCGAGGGCCGCCCCGACTGGGTGCTCAGCCGCCAGCGCGCTTGGGGCGTACCGATCACCTTGTTCGTGAAGAAAGGGACTAACCAGTATCTGAACGACGCGAGCGTCAACGCGCGCATCATCGCTGGCGTGCGCGAAAATGGCGTCGATGGCTGGAGCGACGAACGAGCGCAGGAATATCTCGGCAGCGACTACGCGCTAGCTGATTACGAGCGCGTCACCGACATTCTCGACGTCTGGTTCGATTCGGGCTGCACGCATGTTTTCACGCTGGAAAGCGGGCGCTGGCCCGACCTGCAATGGCCCGCCGACCTCTATCTCGAAGGCAGCGACCAGCATCGCGGCTGGTTCCAGTCGAGCCTGCTGCAAAGCTGCGGCACGCGCGGCCGCGCGCCTTACAACGCGGTGCTGACCCATGGTTTCACGATGGACCAAAAGGGCATGAAAATGTCCAAGTCGCTGGGCAATACGATCAACCCGCTCGACCTGATGCGCGACAGCGGCGCGGATATCTTGCGGCTCTGGGCGCTGACGGTGGACTTCACCGAGGACCACCGGATCGGCAAAGAGATACTGCAAGGCGTGTCCGACCAGTATCGCAAATTGCGCAATACGTTCCGCTATCTGCTGGGCGCGCTCGACGGGTTTGCCATGGGGACTGTCCCTTTAGGGACTGTCCCCAAAGGGACAGTCCTTGATCGTGCGACCTATGAAGCAATGCCCGAGCTGGAGCGGTATATGCTCCATCTGCTCGCCGACATGGATGCGAAGTTGAAAGTCGCGGTGAACGATTTCGACTTCAACAGCTATGTTCGCCTGCTGACCGATTTCGCCAACGAAGACTTGTCGGCCTTCTTCTTCGATATCCGCAAGGATTGCCTCTATTGCGACGCAGCCACCGATCCCAAGCGGATGGCGTACCGCACGGTTCTCGACATCTTGTTCCACGCGCTCGTGAGATACGCCGCGCCGGTGCTGGTGTTCACCAGCGAAGAGGTGTGGCAGACGCGCTTTCCTGAAGCGGATTCTGTTCACTTTTCCGACTGGCCTGTCCTACCTTCCCTTCGTCATTCCCGCGAAGGCGGGAATCCATCACCTGAGGGTGATGTTTCTACAGGGCAGGAGATGGACCCCCGCCTTCGCGGGGGTGACGAATTAAGGAGACGGATGGGCGCGGCCCGTGCTGTGCGCCACGCCGTAAATGAAAAGATTGAGCCGTTACGCCGCGAAAAGGTAATTGGCTCCAGCCTCGAAGCGAAAATAGACCTGCGAATTGATGCGGCAAATTTTGACTTGATGCAGGACTTCGATTGGGCAGAGTTTCTTATCGTATCAAGCGTCCATTTTGCTTCCTTAGGACCAATGGCCGACACCTTAGCGCAAGCAGGGGTGTCGAGTAGCATCGTCGTTACCAAAACCACCAACCACAAATGCGGTCGCTGCTGGCGGCATCTGCCCGAGGTTGTCGAAGACGGCGCGCTGTGCGAGCGCTGTGACAGCGTGGTTAATGCCTGACTATCTTCTTTGTGGCTTCGTGGCTTTGTGTGATCCAAAATTATTTCACACGAAGCCACGAAGCCACAAAGAGGTTCATGGACAACCCGGCCGTCCTTCATACTTGGCAGCGTGGATTTAGGGGCTAAAGGAGCATTATGAACCCCAACCCCAAATTCCGCCTGCAGGGCATCATGCTCGCAAGCCTTGTCTTCATCGCCGACCAGGTCGTCAAATATGCTATGCTCGGGCCTTTGCAGCTGCAAAGCCGCGGCGTCATCCATATCATTTCATTCTTCGACCTGCGCTACGCCGAAAATCGCGGCGTATCGATGAGCTTCCTGACCGCCGACAGCGACGCCGAACGGTGGGCGCTGGTCGCGCTGACGTCAGTAATCGCCGCCGCCGTTGCCGTGTGGATGTGGCGCGAGAAATTGCGCGGCGATATATTGGCGCTGTCGCTCGTCTTGGGTGGCGCGCTCGGCAATATCGTCGACCGCGTGCGTTATGGTTATGTCGTCGATTATGCAGACCTGCATTTCGGCGCATTCCGGCCATTCTACATCTTCAATCTGGCGGACGCCTGCATCACCGTCGGCGTGCTGATATTGCTTGCCCGCGCCTTCCTGATGCGCGAAAAGGCGCCCGACGACGCGGCTGCTGTTCAGCAACCCGCAAGCAGCGCGGACATATCGGAGAGAGCATGAAGCGTAAGATGATTTTGGCGGCAGTGGCAGCGCTGGCGGTTTCAGGCTGCGGCACGACCAGCGTGTTCGACCGTGAGCGCCCCGATGAATTCGCCGTGACCCGCGCCAAGCCGATCGAAGTGCCGAAGGAATTTGCGCTGCCTGCGCCGACCCCCGATGCGCCCCGTCCTCAGGATGGCGATACCAAGCAACAGGTGCTCGACGCGATATTCGGCGGTGCTGCGCCTGCGCCCCGCCAATAGATGGATATGAAAATGAACAGGAAATTTGCTGCAGCAATCATTACCGTGACGATGGTTCCGCTTTCGGGTTGCGCGTCTGCCGGGAACGCGGCTCAGGCGCTCTGGGATTGGGACATTCGCGGCAATCAGGCCGCCGCCCCTGCGACGGGCCGCGCCGCGCCATTGGTCGTTCCGCCCGATTTCGCTCTGGAGCCAACTCCCGCTGCCGCAATTCGCCCGACGGATGGCGGCCAGGAGCAAGTTCTCGAGGCGATGTTCGGCGGCGTTGCGCCGCGTTCGGCCGCTGAGCGTTCCATTTCGACCACGCCCGGAACTGCCGAAATGGGCATCCGCTCCTCGGTTGGCGATCCGCAGACCAACACGGTCAACAAGGGCAGCGTCACCCGCGACATCATCTCCGCGCCCGAAGGCGACGGGCAAACGGCTCAGGCAGTTATTCCGGGCTGACAGAGCGCGCGGGTTCAGGCCCGCACGCTCGCTTCCTCCACGCCCGCGCTATTGTGGCGTAGCGCCTTTAGCACCGTTTCGACAATCTGCGGCGCGTTCAAGCCAGCATCATCATATTGCTTTTGCGGGCTATCTTGATCCTGGAACAGGTCGGGCAGCCGCATCGTGCGGATCTTGAGGCCGGTGTCCATCAGACCCAAATCGCTGGCAAGCGTCAGCACATGCGCGCCAAAGCCGCCGATGGCGGCTTCCTCGACGGTCACGACGACTTCATGCGTGGCGATCAGGTGGCGGATCATCGCTTCGTCCAATGGCTTGGCAAAGCGCAGGTCAGCGATGGTGGTGGAAAGGCCCTTGGCATCAAGCGTGTCGGCGGCTTTCTGGGCTTCGGCCAGCCGCGTACCGAGCGAGAGAATCGCGACCTTCTTGCCCTCGCGGACAATGCGGCCCTTGCCGATTTCGAGCTGCTGCGGCACTTCGGGTAATGCCACGCCAGTGCCATTGCCACGCGGATAGCGGAACGCGATTGGCCCGCTGTCATGGAGCGCGGCGGTGTAGGTCATGTGGACCAGCTCGGCCTCGTCGGCGGGCGACATGACGACGAAATTGGGCAAAGTCGCAAGATAGGTGATGTCGAACGATCCGGCATGGGTGCTGCCGTCCGCGCCGACCAATCCGGCACGGTCGATGGCGAAGCGCACGGGAAGGTTCTGGATCGCAACATCGTGCACGACCTGGTCATAGGCACGTTGCAGGAAGGTTGAATAGATTGCGCAGAACGGACGCATCCCTTGCGCGGCCAATCCAGCGGCAAAGGTTACACCATGCTGCTCGGCAATGCCGACATCAAACGCGCGGTCGGGATGCGCGGCGGCGAATTTATCCACACCGGTGCCGCTCGGCATAGCCGCGGTAATCGCGCAAATGCGGGGGTCTGTATCGGCAAGTTTCGCCAGCGTTTCGCCAAAGACATTCTGATAAGCAGGCGGGCCGCCGCCGGGGCCCTTGTCCTGCTTGCCGGTAATCACGTCGAACTTGGCGACGCCGTGATATTTGTCGGCCGCTGCCTCGGCAAACGCATAGCCCTTACCCTTCTCGGTCACGACATGGATCAGCACCGGGCCTTCGGCATTGTCGCGTACATTTTCGAGCACCGGGATCAATTGGTCGAGATTATGGCCATCGATGGGGCCGACATAATAAAAGCCAAGCTCCTCGAACAATGTCCCGCCCATCGCCATGCCGCGCGCATATTCTTCTGCCTTTTGCGCGGCGCTATAAATCCGGCGCGACAGTCTTTTAGCCACCTTGCTCGCAAAACTGCGCAAACCGAGATATTCGGACGAGGACACGAGCCGCGACAGATAAGCGGACAGGCCGCCGACGGGCGGGGCAATCGACATATCGTTGTCGTTAAGGATAACCACGAGGCGATTTCCTGCGGCTTGGGCGTTGTTCATCGCCTCATAAGCCATGCCGGCGCTCATCGCACCGTCACCGATGACCGCGATGGCCTTGCCGGGTTTGCCCGCCATCTTGTTGGCGACGGCAAAGCCCAATGCCGCGCTGATCGAGGTTGAGCTATGCGCCGCGCCGAAGGGGTCATATTCGCTCTCGCTGCGCTTGGTGAACCCCGATAGCCCACCGCCGGTGCGCAATGTGCGGATCCGGTCGCGGCGTCCGGTCAAAATCTTGTGCGGATAACATTGATGACCGACGTCCCAGATCAGCCGGTCGTCGGGCGTGTTAAACACATAATGGATCGCGGTAGTCAGCTCGACCACGCCCAATCCTGCGCCAAGATGACCGCCGGTGACGGACACGGCAGAGATGGTTTCGGCGCGGAGTTCATCGGCAAGCTGGCGGAGCTGCGACACCTGTAATTGGCGGAGGTCGGCAGGCACCTTAACCGTGTCTAGCAACGGCGTATCGGGCAAAATAGTCATTCCGTCAGCTTTAGCGGCCTTTTATCGGGCTGTCGAACAGGTAATTTGTCCGTGTTTCAATCGCAATCCGCGCACTTGCCGCGCACTTCGATGACGGGCCGGACTTCCGCAAACCCGGCATGTTCAGCGGCAGCGCGGACATTGCTGGACAATTTATCGTCGTCGATATGCGTCGCGGTTCCGCATGTATCGCAAATCAGGAAGATGCAGTCGTGCAGGCATCCCGGGTGCGAATTGGCAACATAGGCATTGGCGCTTTCGACCCGCCGGGCAAGGTTCGTGGATACGAACAGGTCGAGGATCCGGTAGACGCTGTTCGGCGCAACCCGCTTGCCGCGCTTTTGCGAGACAAGGTCCGCTATGTCATAGGCCGAGGCGGGCTTCGCGAATGTCGCCAGCACCGAAAAGATATCGGAGCGCATCTCTGTCCATTGCTCGCCTGCGTCGGTTAGCGCGACTTGGGCCGCCTCGGCCAATGCGGTGCCGCCGTGCTCGTGGTGATGATGTGCTGCCATGATCGGAATTTAGGCGCTCGTACCCGCTTAAGCAAGCGCGAGGTCTAATCGGGCGTGAATATCAGCTTGGGACCAGTGTCGGTCATGGCCTCTTCCGCGTCGGAAAAGGGAAGTACTCGGTGCGTTACATGCTCCGGATGCAGTTTGCCGCAGGCAATACAGTGCATCACATCTGGCAGCCAATTCCGCGCACTGGCCCGGCTGGTCCGGAACGTCAGGCCTTTGTAATAGGCTTGGGTCAGCGGTACTGGCGTGGTCGTTCCGAGGTGCATCGCAACACTGGTAACGACGCCATTGCGATTGCACGACCGGATTGCGAAGCCGAGTGCATTCGTTGTCCCCGCCGCCTCGACGACGATTTCGAACAACTCCGACGGTTCGCGGCCTTCGGTTAATGCCAAAGGCGCGGCTTCCGCGCCCATCGCCGCCGCACGGCGGCGATTGTGCAGATTGTCATCGAGATACAGCACTCTGCCCGCGCCGAGCGCCACTGCCGCTCCTGCTGCATATAGTCCCACGCTTTGTGCAAGTCCGCCCACTACCAGCACCGATGCCCCCGGATATTCGGCGAGCTGCGGCGCGACGGCGCGCCAACCGTCGGGGATATTGTCGGCTGCGCTCGCCGCAACGACAGGATCGACGCCTTCCGGCAGAGGTACTAGCATGAAATCGGCGTAAGGCACGCGGATCGCGTCCGACAACGCCCCGCCATATTCGACTCGCCCTCCGCCCAAGCCGAATGCCGAATAAGGCGGCACCGCTTCGCACGAGGCGGTAAATCCCCGCTTGCAGGACGCACATTGGCCGCAGCTAATCTGGAACGGAACAACGACGCGCTGGCTCTGCGTCACGCCCGCCTTGTCGCCTGCATCCACAACTTCGCCAACCATCTCATGACCAAAGGCGAATGGACCGGGGAACGGTACAAAGCCCGTGGCAATGTGCAGATCAAGGTCGCAGCGCGCGACCGCAAGCGGGCGGACAATTGCATCGGTTGGGGTCTGGATAGTCGGAGAGGCGACATCATGCCATTCGAACGTGCCGGGCTTGATGAAGGTGAGTTGCCGCATCATTTGGCCGAATTGTCGATCTGCACCGGCGCATCGAAATAACTGAGTTGCGGTTCGCTGCCATAGGTTGCCTTGGCCTTGGCGCGCCACGCGTCGCTGAACCATGCTTCGGCCAAAGCGCGGCTTTTCCAGAGATACATGCCACCGAAACTGTCTCCATTGGCGATGAAATATTTACGGATGAGGCCGGGAATTTTTTCATAGACCGGCACCGCCTGTTTGAAGCTGCCGTCGAGCATCGGGCGGGTTATGCCTGGCGGCGTCTTGATTGTGACAATGGTGGCTACCGGCGTTTCGGCAGGCTTACCTTGGGCAAGTGCCGGTGCGGCGCAGGCCAGCGAGGCAAATCCGGCGAGTGTGATTGCGGTGGAACGGAACATGGGCAGTCTCCTTCTCATGTCAACAACGTCCCGCATTGCGCAGGCGATTGAAATGCGCGATATTGCAAATCAGATGTCCGTTTTTGCAAAACATGCTTGATCCTCGCGACCTTGATGACCTGATTGCCATCTGGCGCGCAGGCTCGCTGAGCGCGGCGGCAAAGCGGCGCGGGGTAGCGATTTCGACAATCTCGCGGCGGATCGAAGCTTTGGAAACTGCTCTCAAACTGCGATTGGTCGATCGGCAGGCCAAGGGCACAAGGCTGACACGACATGGCGAAGAAATTGCCAAGGCCGCTGAACCAATGGCCGAGCAACTGGCGCGAGTTTCTCGGCTGGCCGATGGACTGCGGAGCGAGGGCGGCACTTTGCCCGTGCGATTGTCCGCGACCGAATTTGTGATTTCGGACGTGTTGGCACCGGCGCTGCCAGCGTTATGGGCGAAGGGCGGGGATTTTCCGGTGCATCTGCAATCTCAGGGCGATGTTGTCAGCCTCGCGGCACGTGACGCCGATCTGGCAGTGCGGATGTCGCGGCCCGAAGGCGCGAGTCTGATTATCCGCAAATTGCCGACACTCCATCTCGGCTTTTTTGCCTCAATCGATTACATTGGCGATCGCGATCCGGACCAACTCGATTTGGCGCGCGAGAAACTGCTAATCTATGATGACAGCTATGGCCGGTTGCCTGAACTCGACTGGCTGCAAAGCCTCGGCCTGCGCACCTCGGTCGCGATGCGGACGGGGAGTACGCGAGGCCTGATGACGGCGGCGCTCTCTGGCGCAGGGATTGCACTGCTGCCCCAGGCCATAGCGCAGCGCGAGGAGGCGCTGATCGAAGTCGCAACAGCCAGCAATCCAGCGCCCCGAACCCCGTGGCTTATCGTTCACCGTGATTTACGAAGCCAGCCATCGATCCGGATGGTGCATCAGTGGGTATTGGAAACCTTCGCGGCGCTGGTGCGAAATTAGTTTGACGCGCGGTGGTTAAGGTCATGGCCGAGCGCCAGAACGCCGACACCTAGTATCGTCCAAAGAATTTCGGTACCGCTATGCGGCAACGTTAACGCGCCCGCCATCATGCCGATGCCAAGCGCACCAATCGCGGCGGGCATGATAAAGCCATGGTCCCAAAGGCCTTTGCCGAGCGCAATCACGCCGAAGATGATCGCGAGGAACAGCCCGACCTCATGGATGATGGGGTCAAGGAGCAAGCCACCCGCCGAAGCAAGGACGGCAAGCAGGATGGTGGTCGCAAGGCAATGCACAAGGCACAGCCCGGCAATGCTCAACCCGAGCCCGTCCCAGCGCCATTTTGTCCACACTTGAGTCATTGTGGAGCGGATATGGCATGATTCGGGGGAGGTTACAACATTACATTCGAAAATATGGGAACCGGCTGGATCGAAGTTGGGCTATGTTGAGGCGTGGGGTGACGGGATCCCAGTGGAAGCACCTATTGTCACGGACCACTGTCTCCGACCTCAAGTGATTTCCCTAATATCGCTTGAACATAAAGTCGTCGGACAGCGACGAAGACTACCACCGTTAGCGGTGCTGCAAGCAACACCCCGAGAAAGCCAAAAAGAAGTCCGAAGGCGAAAACCGCAAACAGCAACAGTGCGGGCGGCACGTCAACGGCTCGTTTCTGGATCATGGGCTGCAGGAAGTTACCCTGAAGCTGCTGGATGACCAGAAACAGGACGACCGTCCATAGTGCAGTCATTGGCGAGACTGTGAACGCTAGCAACACGGCTGGAACGCCAGCGATGACCGGGCCGACCATCGGGATGACATCGAGCAATCCGGCGATGATCGCAAGCCCGCCCGATGCTGGAACGCCCAGCAGCATCAGCCCGAGCCATGTCAGGGCACCAACGACAAGCGAGGAAATCGCTTGGCCGAGCATCCAGCCGCTCAATCCATGCCTCGCATCCTCGAGTGTCGCCGAAACAGGGGTTTCAGCCGTTGCCGGGAGCAGCTTGAGCAGGCCGCGCCGATAAACGCCGGGGTCGCTCGCAAGGAAAATGGCGCCCACAAACACCAACACAAAATCGGCCAACCCGCTGCCTGCTGCGATAGCGTATCCTCCGGCCCGCGACACGATCTGCGCGGCGTCGCTCGTCCCGCTGGAAATTAGTTCGCGGGCGCGGTCGCCCATTCCATATTGGTCCAAAAAGCCTTCCACGCCGCGTACCGCTGCGGGCAGGGTCGCGCGTACAGTTTCAAACTCGCTTGCAATTTGCGTCCCGAACATCACGAACGCACCGATGAAGACACCAAGAACCGTCAAAACGGAAGCGACAAGTGCATAGCGGCGACGGATGTTGGTGAGTGCAGATATCTTTCCGGCCAGGGCATCGAATATTGCGGCAATGATGATCGATGCGAACATCAGAAGCAGCAAAGGCGTTAGTTCGACAGTGAGCCATGCGACCGCGATTATGGCAATGACAATGAGCACCGCCTGCGCGAATGTACCGGCGTTAAAACGCCGATGGCCTGGCTGTGCGAAATTCTCGGATTCAACCAATGTTTGTTCCTTATTGTTTCAGCGTCACCGTCGCTAATCCTATTACAGGCTTACGCGGCGTCGCCAAATGGCAAAAATGTCATTCGCTGAAAGCTGTCCGGGCAGGTTCGACCGCCTTCTTCATTTCGTGCAACTGGGGTTGTTCAAATAGCAATTTTGCAAAGCCAGCTTGTACTTGCCAGCCGTGCCGCATCCGCGCATATCGCCGCGCATGGACATGGCTTTATCCAACAAGGCGGCGGTGCCGCTGCCGCTGCGACCCGCGAGCATCGCAAACTGGCTGCTCTGGATTGCCATGCTCGTGTTCGCCATGGTCGTGGTCGGCGGGATTACGCGGCTGACGGAGTCCGGGCTTTCGATTACAGAGTGGAAACCGGTCACCGGCGCGTTACCTCCTTTGAGCGATGCGGCCTGGGCGTCGGAGTTCGAGAAATACAAGCAGATTCCCGAATATACCGAGATTAACGGCCCCGCTGGCATGACGCTGGCCCAGTTCAAGTTCATCTATTTCTGGGAGTGGATTCACCGGCTGCTCGGTCGCGTTGTCGGGCTGGCTTTTGCGCTGCCGCTGGCTTGGTTCTGGGTGAAACAAGCCATCCCGGCCGGATACAAGCCGCGTTTGCTGGCGCTGATGGCGCTGGGCGGGTTGCAGGGGACAATCGGCTGGTGGATGGTATCATCGGGCCTTTCGGCGCGGACCGATGTCAGCCATTATCGGCTCGCGGTGCATTTGCTGACCGCGCTTGTCATTCTCGGCGGGCTGGTCTGGACTGTGCTCGATCTGAAGATGCTGGTGCGCGATCCGAACGCAAAACCGGCAAAACTTACCGGATTTTCAGTGGCAGCGCTGGGCATATTGTTCATTCAATTGCTGTTCGGTGCATGGGTCGCTGGCCTGAATGCGGGTTATGTTTCAAATAGTTGGCCGTTAATGAACGACCGTTTCATTCCCGACGGTATCGACATGACGCAGGGTGTACTGTCGGCCCTCGTCAACGATCCGTTCTTAACCCATTTTGTGCACCGTTGGTGGGCATGGGTTGCGGTAATAGCGCTCATCATGCTTGCCCGCCGGACCAGAAAGGCAGGGGCGCGTCCCGCCTCCATCGCCATCCACAGCGCCTTTGGCGTGCAGATATTGCTCGGCATCGCGACGGTGATGACTGGCGTGAATATCGTGCTTGCCGTGCTGCACCAAGCAGTCGGCGCGCTTGTGGTTGCTTCGACCGTGTGGGGCGCGCATGTCATCGGGCGCCACGATGCCCGATAAAGTTGCGCTGATTTACGCGGTCTTCCCGACTGCGGGCGAGGGACATGATGTCTGTCGCAAGCTTTTGGCCGAGCGGCTGATAGCCTGCGCCAACCGGCTACCGATGATTATCTCGCACTTCCGCTGGGAAGGCGAGATTGAGGCGAAGGAAGAGCATCCAGTGATTTTCAAGACCAGCCCTGCCAAGGCCGACGCGGCGATGGCGCGGATCGCAAAGCTGCACCGTTACGAAGTGCCCGCGATTATCAGGCTATCGAGCGAGTCCGCCTATAAGCCCTTTGCCGATTGGGTCGCTTCCGAAACCGAATAACACTCGACGGTATTATTTTACCTGTCACGAAACCCCCGCTTTTGCTTGACTCTTGACGCCTTCATAGCCATTGGCACCGCTTCGCGTGCGGTGGTGTAATAATTCCCCGCACATTCCAAGAATTCGAAAGGTTCGATTAGCGATGAAAACGCTATCCAGAGTTACGAAATCGATCCGTCCGCAGGACGTCGAGAAATCGTGGGTGCTCATCGACGCAGAAGGCCTCGTCGTCGGCCGCGTCGCCAGCATCATTGCCAACATCCTGCGCGGCAAGACCAAGCCAAGCTACACCCCGCACGTCGATTGCGGCGACCATGTTGTCGTGATCAACGCCGACAAGGTGAAGTTCACCGGCAAGAAACTGACCGACAAGGTCTATTATCGCCACACCGGCTATATCGGCGGCATCAAGGCGATTACCGCTGGCAAGATCCTTGAGGGCAAATTCCCCGAGCGCGTGCTTGAAAAGGCAGTTGAGCGCATGGTTCCACGTGGCCCTTTGGGCCGTGCGCAGATGCGCGCGCTGCACCTCTATAACGGCACCGAACATCCGCATGACGGTCAGCAGCCCAAGCTACTCGACGTCGCTTCCATGAACCGCAAGAACAAGGTGGGTGCATAATGTCCGAAACCGCTAACTCACTCGCCGATCTCGAAACCCTGGGCGCAGAAACATCGGCACCTTCAGGATCGCAGATCGCTGCTGTTCTTCGCGAACAGGAAATCGATGCGCAGGGTCGTGCCTATGCAACGGGCCGCCGCAAGGATGCCGTTGCCCGTGTCTGGCTGAAGCCAGGCACCGGCAAGATCGTCGTCAACGGCCGTGATCAGGAAGTGTATTTTGCACGTCCGTCGCTTCGTCTTGTGATCAACCAGCCGTTCGGGATCACCGAGCGCGTGGGGCAATATGATATCATCGCCACCGTAAAGGGCGGCGGGCTTTCGGGTCAGGCCGGCGCGGTCAAGCATGGTATCGCCCAGGCACTGTCGAAGTACGAGCCAAGCCTGCGCAGCGCGGTCAAGGCCGAAGGCTTCCTGACCCGCGACAGCCGCGTGGTCGAGCGTAAAAAATACGGCAAGGCCAAGGCGCGCAAGAGCTTCCAGTTCTCGAAGCGCTAGTTTTTGCATTGTCAGGGGCAGTCAAATGCCCCGGCTTGCTAGGGAAGGGCGGCTCCGACGGGGGCCGCCTTTTTTCGTTGTGCGCGAAAGCGTTGGCGGGCAGATGGTTGCGATGATCAAATATACCCTGCTTGCTCTGCTTCTTGCCGTCATCGCCTTTGGCGGTTGGTTCTGGATGAAAACCGATCCGCAAAAGCTCGACTTTGCAGATCGCTTCGCGCCCGGGGCAGCGGAGCATAAAGCTGCACCGACCACTGGCATCGCTTATGGCGACGACGACCGGCAGAAGCTCGACATCTATGTACCCGATGACAAGGTCGACCAAGACTATCCGGTGCTGGTCTTCTTCCATGGCGGGGCTTGGCGTGATGGCGAACGCGAAGGCTACGGCTTTTTGGGGCGGGCGTTCGCGGCCCGGGGGATAGTCACCGTGGTGGCGGACTATCGTAAAGCGCCGAAGGACCGCTTTCCGGCGTTTGTCGAAGACACGGCGTCAGCGATTGCGTGGGTCAACGCGAATATAGGCAGTCACGGTGGCGACCCCGAACAGCTATTCATCATGGGCCATAGTGCAGGAGGACATCTGGTAACGATGGTCGCGCTCGATCCGCAATGGCTTGCGGCGAAAGGTCTAGAAACGTCGGTTATCAAAGGCGTGGTTGGTCTGGCGGGGGGGTATGATTTCCTTCCGCTGACAACCGAGTCATCCAAGATCGCACTTGGCCAGTGGCCACGACTGGAAGAAACCCAGCCAATCACCTACGCCCGCTCCGATGCGCCGCCTCTGTTGTTGATGACTGGCGACATTGATACCGTCGTAAAGCCGCGGAACAGTAGATCGCTGAACGCCAGAATGAATGAACTTGGCGGGACGTCGGAACTGAAAATCTACCCCGGTGTCGATCATGCCGATATTGTCATGGCAATTGCACGCCCGTTCCGAAGCAAAGCGCCCGTGATTGCCGACGTCACGCGCTTTATGAACGTGAACTAAGCCTGTCATGGATGGTTAACGGCTGATTTACCCTTTTTCGCTATGCCCGGTGGCGAAACAATTGCCATCGGACCCGCCTCATGAGCGAATTGCGCCATTTGAAAGACATGTTCGCCTTTTTCACCGACTTGAAGGGTGAATGGGCCATATTGCGCCGATCTGCCCAGGCGGAAAATCGCGACCTGATGCTGGCGCAATTGCAGGCGGCTGGCCGGTCGCATGTCGCGGTGTTCATCTCCGGATTGGTAACGATTTGGCCGGCACTCGCCATTTTGTGGTTCGGCGGGGCAGACCCCCATTTCGCGCCATATTGCGCGCCTCTGTATACCATCGCAGCGATTGTCGGTTACCGGGTGCATGTCCGGGTCAAGAATTATGTGGCAGAAACGGACCCTGACGGGCGTTACCTGCTTTTCCTGCGACGACTATTCGTCCTGCAGGTATCGGTCTCATCGTTCAGCTGGGTACTGCTCCTTGCCGATGTGTGGAGCTATCATGAGGATATCGGGCTGGTGGTTGCGAGCGCGATGACCTTTGGGATGATTGCGGTCGGCGCGCTTATCTATCTTTGCCTGCCCGCCGCCATGGTCATGTGGCTCGCCATATTGACCATCGGCAGCACCATTTCGGCCACCTATTCGGGCATACAGATGCCCTGGTTCTACTATCTCGGCATCGCCGTGTTCGGCGTTTCCTTGCACCGGGTCGCGATGATGCAATGGCGGTCGTTCATGCATTCGCTTGACAATGCCCAAGGCTTTGCCCGCGCGCAGGAACAGTTTTTCGCAGCCGAACAGCAACGGCTGGAGGCGGTGGACGCCGAGCGGCGCAACACCAATGCGGCGCGTTCGGAAGAGCGGACACAGGCAGAAGCCGAGCGGCGGCAGGCTATGGCAACGCTTGCGGACGAGTTCGAACATTCGGTCCACGCTATAATCGATGTCATGGAATCGGCGGTTCGAGCGGTGGGCGAATCTTCGCAGCAGCTGGCCGCCATCGGCACCCAAACGCGCGAGCGTACCGACGCGATGGCCGATATGGCATCGAACATGAGCAACGCCATCCACATGGTTGCCGCCGCCGCACGGCAGCTGAGCGATTCCTCAGGCGCCATTTCAACACAGGTTCACGATCAGGTGGAGGCGTCAGAGGCGGCCACGGCAAGCAGCAAGCAAGGCAGCGGCGTCATGGCGCATCTTGCGGGTGAGGCAGAGAAGGTCGGAGAGATCGCGGCAATGATCCAGGACGTTGCAGGCAAAACCAATCTGCTTGCGCTGAACGCGACCATCGAAGCTGCGCGGGCTGGCGAGGCTGGACGGGGCTTCGCAGTCGTAGCGCAGGAGGTCAAAAGCCTCGCCAACCAGACGCACGGCGCTATCGGCTCGGTCACCGAGACGGTGACCAATATCAAGGACCAGATGGACAATGCCGCACGCATGGTCGGCACGGTTGCTCATAAGATGACTCAGGTGCAACAAGGTGCGAACAACATTGCTGCCGCCATCACCCAGCAACAGGTGGCCACGCGCGACATCACCGGCCATGCCGAACATGCCGCGCAAGACGCCGAGCATGTGCGAGAATTCAGCAAGGAAGTGAACGTCGCGGCGGTCCAGGTCGGCGAAGTTGCCGATGAAATGCAGCAGGTGATGACCGGCCTCGAAAGCCGCGCAGCTGCCTTGCGCGAGGCAAGCCGGAATTTCCTCGACCGGTTAAGGGCGGCCTAATTCGAGTCTAAACGCTGTCCAGTATCAATCCTACATGCCGGTCCCAGCTGAAAAGGCTTTCGGCACGCTGGCGGGCCGCTGCCGCCATTGCCTCTCTGTGGTCGGGATGGTCCAGCAGTGAAGCTATCCGGTCTGCAATTTGCGAAATGTTGTTGCCGTCAACGATCAACCCTGAAATCCGGTCAACAACCAGCTCGGGCGCTCCGCCCGCGTCGCCGATGACAACGGCGCAACCGGCCCGCATGGCATCGGCGATGACAATGCCAAAACCTTCGAAATCCCGGTCATTGTCGACGCTGACATGTGGGTGAACGAATATGCCGGCCTGGCCATACAGCGTGGCAACCTGATCATTGCTAACAAAGCCCAGCATCCTGACCTGGGACCCCAGCTGAAGTCTGTCGATGAGCGTTGCTATTGCTTCGGCATCCGGCCCTCGCCCGCAAATATAATAGGTAAAGCGATATCCCCGATCGCGCAAAATGGCGGCAGCCTTGACTGCACTCAGGATATTCTTCCGCGGCTCCAATCGGCAAATGCTCAGCAATAAGAGGGATTCGCCAGCTCTTTCAGCTTTGATCGCTCGCACGCTCGTTCCGTTCCAGGCAACAATCGGTACGATATCAGCGCCGGCCATTCGTTCTTTCAGCCGGTCGGCCGAATAATGGCTGACGGCGACAAGGCGCCGGGCACGATGAATGACGCTGTTCATGACATATCTGACGGGACCGGATGCGAACATGAATTCGCGGCCATGAAAGGTGACCACCGGCTGAAGTCCCGACAGCAATACAGGCACCGCCATCCGCCAGGTTGTGGCATGGATGAAATCCGGCGAGCCTGAAAGCCTCTTCGCCTTTCGCATGGAAGCAATCAGACGCAGCGGAACCATCGGCGATTTGCCTGCACCGATGTCGATCAACTTCAGCGGACCCTGCTCGATGTGACGTGGGCCCGCGCTCGTCTGGCCGAAAACGGTTACGTTGGCTCCCAGCCGGGCATAGGCCAAGGCGACCTGCTCGGCATAGGTCTGGTGCCCGCCCTCATCGGGCGCGAACCCCTTCGCCATCACCCAGACCGATTTCCCTTCAAGCCTCACGAGAGGTGACTCTGGCATGGATTCGGCGATAGGAGAGGCCAAGCAGCAAGGCAAACAAGCTGCCTTGGACAAGGGCGTGCACGCCAGCGCCGTTGACGCCGAATTCGCTAAGCGCAAATATCAGCACAGGGATCGTGCCAAGATTGCACAGCAGGTTGATGGCGCTGCTGCGTCCCGGATAGCCGAACGCCACTATCGCCGCCGACAGGATCGGGCCGACCGCCAGAATCGCCGCAGCAATCCCGATCATGACCAGCAAATCGCCGCCCGCCACGAATTCTTTTCCGCCGAGTATCTGCAATATCTGCTCAGAAAAGAGCATGAACAATAACGCCACCAGGCCGCCTCCGATCGCAGCCATTGTAATACTGTTGCGCACAGCAGCATTTGCCTTGGCAAACTGGCCTTCGACCGCCAGTGTCGCGATAACGGAATAGCCAGCCTGGCTCAGCAACTGTGCCGGCTGGATCAGCACTGCGCTGGCGCGCTGCGCAAGAACATATAGCCCGGTCGCTGCAGGCCCCAACATCCAGCCGATAATCAGCGGCGTTGCCTTTGGCGCGAGGTCGCGCAAAGTCAGGTCGATATTGGTAATGCCGACAAAGTGTAGCAAGCCGGCGTGGCTTCCGGGAATATCGGTCACACGAACTGGGCTGCCCGATATCCAGCCTTTTTTCCTGGCAACGAAATAGGCCATGATCCACATCGACAGTCCCTCAAGCAATGCAGCCACGCCCCAAACCCAGAGAAATCCAGTCAGACCTGCGCCGGTCCGCCAAAGAATGGCAACGCCGATCAGTCGTGCAACAGGCATTACGGCCTGCTGGATGCCGATAAGGTCGAAACGGCCGGCGAGCTGTAACAGACCTTGCGGTGTTGTCCGGACGGTCGCAAAAATGGCGATCACGTAGAAAGGAACGAACTGCGCTGCGACGCTGTCAAGTTCCAACAGCCCTGCCGCCCAGGGCGCCAGCAAGGCAGCGCAAAGCATCGCGAAAAGCGCCATTGAGATCTCGATCAGCGTCAGAAACCTGACCAGCCCCCAGAAATCTTCACGATCGGATGCTTGCAGCGATTGCGCTCCGAACCTTACTATCCCGTGAAAGCCCGAAAGCGCGAGGACTGTGCCGAAAAATGTCGCATAGGCATGGACCAGATTGAGCGTTCCATAATCGCGAACCCCCAATATCCTGGCCGCGAGCGCAAGGTAAATCAGGCTGGTAATCCCGGCGACGGCCTTGCCCGACAGCAGGTGGCCCATATTGCCCAAAATGCGCCGGAATGCGGATCTGTTCTCGGTCGAAATTCCCTCGCCCCTCATGTCGTTTTTCGGCCGTCGTTCAGGAAGGATATGATTGCGGTCGCTGCTCTTGAGGATGCCGGTTCCCCGGTAACCGAAAAGCTGTCCTGCAACAGCGAAAGCTGCGTGGGACGATAGGCTTCGTGCGTCGCAAAAGCGCTATCGATGGCGGTTATGATATTGTCAGCATCGGTCTGTACCGGCCCCGTAGTCCAGTGCCGATAATCCGCCTTGCCCTGCCAGTCGGTGCCATGCGCGTCCAGGAACAGGCAGGGTCGCGGGCGGTTCAAGAATTCGTAGACCTGGCTGCTGACGTCGCCCAAATAGAGATCCGCAGCATTGGTGTAGGTCATGTCGCTGCAAGCCGGACTGCCGAGATCGACATGGATATGGGGCGCGTCGGCATAGCGCCGGTCGGGCTTTTTCGCGTGCGCCACCGCAAACTTGTCGATGGTCACGGTCCAGGGCCGCGCGAACAGCATGACATGCGGCGCGAAAATCAAATTATAGCGGTCGTTCCGGTAGAACTGGTCCAGGACTTTGCTGCCAAAGCGAAACCAGCTGGACAGGTGCGGAGAGGGGTGAGGGTTGTATAATATCGTCTTGCGTGTGGGATCGACGAACAATGGCCTTTGCGCAGGCGCAACGATGTCGAACTTGGCATATCCCGTTATCCGGATTTTCTCCGGCGGCACGGCCGCGTCGCCGATCAGCCGGTCGCGGATTTTTTCGCCTGACACCAAAATGAGATCGAATGCACCGCTTTCCGGATTGAACCCGATGGCCCGGTCGCCTGCGCCATGACGGGTGTGGATGAACTTGACCCTGTCTAGCCCGTAACGGGTTTTCAGGATCAGGCTGGATTTTTCAGATACGACCAGTGCATCGAACGCCCGGAAAAAATCCAGATTGTCGCGGTAAACCAGAAACTTTCGCGCCGGGACAATGCCGTCGAGCATGCGCACCAAGGCTTGCGACAGTCCTGACCTGGCTTGCAGGCGAATGATCGGGATGGCGTTGAGTTCGGCTCCCGCAAGCCGCCTTATTTCGGCCTCCAGAACGGGGCTGGTCACTGCAAGAGTGACCTCGGCAGCGCCCGTCTTGATCAGCTGCAAGGCAATCGGCAGGCTGTGCGCAATCTGGTGCGTCTGATCATGGTTGAAGAGGAAACAGATTTTTGGCATGGACTTATCGATCTGCCTTCGCATCGGCAGCCATAAAGCTGCGGCCATGCCATTTTTTTGAGTCAGCCAGCTTCTTGAGTTTGCTCGATGGGTTGATGAGATAACCTTGGTCGGCCCAGTCGAGCAGCGGCGCGTCGCTGGCATGATCCGAATAAGCAACAATATAGCAGTTGGCGCGCTCGATCTGTTGCATGTCCAACCAGCCCATTACCGTCTTCAGCTTTTCCTCGCCGTAACAATTTTCGCCATCAATCTCGTGACTGAGATCGCTGGCGTCGGTAACAACATGACGCGTGGCAATGACATCGTCAAAGCCCAGTCGCGCGCCAATCTCTCTTGCGTAAAATTCCGGAGCGGCGCTCGCGATGACAAGCCGACGGCCCTGCTGGCGGTCGGCATGAATGGCCTCGACCGCGCCCGGCTGCAGATCGTTCATCACCACCTCGCTGACGAAATCAGAGGCTGCCTTGTCGAGCAGCTGGCGGGGCAATGACCGTCCCATAAACAACGCGATGCCGAATTGCTTCAGCGGCTTGCGTCCATAAAGCCCAATTCGATAGCCGACCAAGGCAAGTATCCATACTGGCAGCAAAGCCAACCGAAACGCCCGATGCCGTTTCGCAAAGAACAGCAGAAAATGGGTAAACGTGGGTCTGCGGGTTATAGTCTTGTCGAGATCATATATTGCAATATCCATTGAGCGCAGCCAAGCCCCATCACAGGCCGCATCCGACGATCTGTCCACGGCCACCCGATATCGCGTTTAGGAGAAGCAACTTGCAAGCGCAATGGACCTGCCTTGTCCTTGCCGGGCAAAGACCAGGCGTGGATAATCTGGCGCATCATTTCGGCCACCGCTGGAAGGCGCTTGTTCCGCTTTCGGGGGAGCCAATGGTCACGCGTGTGGTGCGTGTGCTGCACAATTCTCCGTATATCGGCAAGATCATTGTCTTGGGGCAAGATATCGACGCATTGCGGCCGGCGGTCGAGGCGGGCGGTGAAGCGATGCTGGCGCAAAGTGCAAACAGCATTTCGCTCAGTATCAAGACGCAATTGGAGGCAATCGGCTTCGCCTCACCGGTTCTGGTAACGACAGCCGATCATCCGCTTTTGACTGGCACGATGATTCAGCAATTTCTGGGTGAGGCTCGCGGCGATGTTGCGGTGGCGATGGTCGAGCGGCATGTGATGCTAGCCCAGTTTCCCGATGCAAAACGGACATGGCTGCGCTTCTCAGACGGCGCGTGGTCGGGGTGCAATCTTTTTGCGCTGATGTCGCCGAGATCCATGGCTGCGCTCGACCTGTGGGCCGAGGCGGAACAGGATCGGAAAAAGGCTTGGAAACTGTTTCTGCATTTCGGATTTCCACTGGCGCTTCGCGCATTAACCCGATCTATCGGCTTGAGCGCTGCATTGGCTCGCGCGGGTCGCCGGTTGGGGCTGGAGGCACGATTGGTGCCGATGTCCGATCCCGTTGCCGCAATCGATGTCGATAAGCTCGACGATTACATTCTGGCCGAAAGAATACTGGCGATGCGGGACTGATCACCGTCCCATTTTCTTCTGTCGCCGTCGCTGCACCGATGATCCGATCCCCATCGCCTCGCGATACTTTGCGACCGTGCGCCGCGCGATCTCGAAGCCTTTCGCGTTGAGCAAGTTTACCAGTATATCGTCGGACAAGATCTTCGTACCTTCATTGTCGATCAATGTCTTGATATGGCTCTTCACCGCGTTGGCCGAGGCACCGTCGCCGTCTGCCGACTGCACACCCGACGAGAAGAAATATTTGAGGTCGAACAGCCCGCGCGCGCAATGCAGATATTTGTTGCTGGTCACCCGGCTGACCGTGGATTCGTGCATTTCGATAGCGTCGGCGACCTGGCGCAAGGTCAGCGGGCGCAAATGCGCGACGCCGCCACGGAAAAATCCGTCCTGCTGCTTCACGATCTCGGTGGCGACTTTCATGATCGTTCGTTGCCGCTGGTCCATTGCCTTGATCAGCCAGTTAGCGTCCGCCATGCAGTCGCCCAGCCACGCCTTGGTGGCCTTGTCCTGCCCCAGTTCGGCGACATAACTCCGATTGATGAGCAAGCGCGGCAGGTTTGCGCTGTTAAGCTCGATCGCCCAGCCGCTTGCCCTTGCGGTCACAAATATGTCGGGCGTGACGGCGATGCTGTCCTCGCTTTCAAACTGGCAGCCAGGCTTTGGGTCATAGCCACGCAGTTCGATCAGCATGTCGCGCAAGTCCTCGTCATCGACCCGGCACATGCGTTTCAACTGATCGAATGCGCCCTTTGCCACAAGGTCGAGATTGTCGATCAGCTTGGCCATGCAAGGATCGTAACGGTCGGCCTCCTTCGCCTGCAGCGCGAGGCATTCAGACAGGGTGCGCGCGCCGACGCCGGTCGGATCGAACCGCTGCACTTCGGCGAGCGCCGCCTCCATTTCGGCCATTGGGACGCCCAGCCTGTGAGCCATCGCGAGCAGGTCTTCGCCAACATAGCCGGTGGGTTCGATCTGCTCGACAATCTGCTGCGCCAGGAAAAGCTCGCGCCCGGACAATGCCGCGCCTGCCTGTGCCATCAAATGATCGCGAAGCGAAACATCAGGGCCGGCAAAGCTGTCGAAATCGGGTCCATCGCCGTCGAACCCGGATGACATGCCGTTGCCTGAAAGCCCGAGCATTCCGTCGGCGCTGCCTACGCTGTCGGAAGCGCTGTCGTGGTGGAAGGTTTCGGCACCGAAATCGACGTCGAGCGCTTCGCTTGCTGCGGCGTCACTACCGTTCAGCACCTCGCCGCTGTCACGTTCGCCGCTTTGAGTGGACGGCAAGGACTCAAAATCATCGACCGGTGTATCGATTGGAGCGTCCTGACCGCCCGTCTCGAGTACCGGGTTACGCTCGACCTCCTCGGCGATGAACGCCTCGATTTCCATCGATGACAAGGCGAGCAGCTTGATCGCCTGCTGCAATTGCGGTGTCATCACCAGCGACTGGCTTTGCCGGAGGTCGAGGCGGGGGGCTAAGGCCACTTAACTAAATACCGAAGTGCTGAGCCTGTCGAAGCACGCCTAGCCGATAAGCGCCCTTCGACAGGCTCAGGGCTACGGTGAATTTTGAATCGAGGTTTTGCATCACATCGCAAAACTCTCGCCAAGGTAAAGGCGCCGGACATTGGGGTCGGCGACGAGCGCCTCGGGCGATCCAGCGAAGAGCACCTGACCGCCATAAATGATGCAGGCACGATCAACGATGTCGAGCGTTTCGCGGACATTGTGATCGGTGATCAGCACGCCGATGTTGCGGGTTTTCAGATCCTTCACAAGGTCGCGGATGTCTGCAATCGAGATCGGGTCGATGCCAGCGAACGGCTCGTCGAGCAGCATTATCGAGGGGTTCGCCGCCAATGCCCTGGCAATTTCGCAACGACGACGCTCGCCCCCGGACAGCGCCATTGCAGGCGCGCTGCGCAGACGGGTGAGGCCGAACTCGTCGAGCAGCTTTTCGAGCCGAGCCGCTCTCGAATCGGCATCGGGTTCGGCAAGCTCGAGCACCGAGCTGATATTCTGTTCGACTGTCATCCCGCGAAAGATCGAGGTTTCCTGCGGCAAATAACCGAGCCCCAATATCGCGCGGCGGTACATGGGAAGACCGGTAATATCCGCACCATCGAGCGTAATCCGTCCGCTATCGGGCTTTACCAATCCCATGATCGAATAGAAGCAGGTGGTCTTGCCCGCGCCATTGGGGCCAAGCAGACCAACAACCTCGCCCTTTGCCACTGACAGCGAAACATCGGTCAGCACCGCGCGCTTGTCATAGCTTTTGGCGATCGAGACGACGCCGAGACCGTCGACCATCCCCTCTTCTGTCACTGCGTTCGCAACCGGGCGCTCCGTCGTTATGCTGTCCATATCAAATCATCGCCCGTATATTGTCGTTATCCATGCCACAGCTAATGAATGCGTCTCCAACATGCAATTGGCATGATTTATGCCTGTCTGTTTTGGAGCGATTAGTTCGGTGATTTGTTCGTCCGTTGCGGCACGGTGAAAGTACCCGTAACCCGGCCGCCGCTGTTGGTCGCACCCGGCGCGCCGCCGCCGTTGATTGTCGACCGCCCCGAATTGAGATCGATAACCAGCCGACCGCCGGTCAGCCGATTGCTACCCTGCACGAGGTTTACGTTGCCGATGAGGGTGATGAGGCTCGAATCGAGATCGTAAATCGCGGCGCTGCTGGTCGCGCGCAAATCGTCCTTGGTTATCGTCACACCGCCCGTCGCGTCGAGCCGGTTGACGTCGATGCCGCCGCCGCTGGTATAGGCTGCGGTCACGCGGTTGGCCTTCATCGTCAGCCCGGCCTGCGTCGCGGTCACGCCGCCGGTTAGCAGAACCCGGTCGGCGCGATCCTGCAGCTCAAGCGCGCCCGCATCGAAATTTACCGGCGCATTGCTGTCGTGATTGCGAATGGTTTGCGCAGTCGAGGCAGAAGACAGCAACGCACCGCCGGTCATCGCCGCAAGCAAACCTGTGAAAATAGGGCGTGTCATCATCGCGGCCTCACTTAACCTTATTCTGGTCGATACGCAATTGAACCCCGCCTTCGAGGCGAACCACCCGCGTGTCGAGGTCGCCAGTCAGCCGCGCGGCCTTGAACGTGCCGACTTTTGTACGCCCGCTGACAGGGCCAAAGCTTCTCATCGACCGGTCCTTCAGCGACAGTTCGACATTGCTCGCGACAATGTTATAGCCCGGCGATTCCACAGCAAGCGGGCCGTTTACGCGCATCGTTTCTTTTGAAAGATTATAGGTGCCGCGCTGCGCCAAAATCGACGCAGGGCCGTCTTCCAGCAGGATGCGCGCGGCCAGCGAAGTCATGTCCAGAACGGGTTCGGCCGAGGTCTTCTGCACGGCGCTTCCAGCGCGCAGCGAAAAAGGCCGTCCCTTGCTGTCCTCGCCACGATAGAGCGCTTCGACGAGCCGCATCCTCTCGCGCGACAGATCGACCTCATCCTTGTCGAGCACAAAGCTCAATTCCTGCGTACTGGTAAACGGGCTGAACGCGAGTATCGCCAGCAGCACGCCGATGATGCTCGGCAGGATAACGCGCAAACTGCGGATCAGGCGATCGTGCCGCCCCCCGGGGAGTGCCCAGCGCTGTCGTTGTGTGCGTTCGAGATCGGCTTGTGCTGACATGATGCGGACTAAACGCCGTCCAACCTTAACTGTGCCCGAATATGTCGATTTCGGGCCAGCCTGCCAGATCGAGGTCGGCGCGGTGGGGCAGGAAATCGAAGCAGGCCTGCGCCAACGCCGTGCGCCCTTCGCGCTCGAGCCGTTCGACGAACTGCGCGTGCAATCGGTGCAAATAGCGCACATCGCTGGCAGCATAATCCTTTTGCGCGTCGGACAATATCGGCCCGCCCCAGTCGCTCGATTGTTGCTGCTTGGAAATATCGGTGCCGAGCATTTCCTTGACCAGTTCCTTCAGGCCGTGCCGGTCGGTATAGGTTCGGGTCAGGCGCGAGGCGATTTTCGTGCAGAACACCGGTGTCGCTACCACGTTCAGATAATGCGAGATAGCCGCCAGATCGAATCGCGCGAAATGAAAGAGTTTGAGCCTTGCGGGGTCGGCCAAAACCGCGCGCAAATTGGGCGCGGAGTAATCGCTACCCGCGGCAAAGCGCACCAGATGCTCGTCGCCATGCCCGTCCGAAATCTGCAACAGGCACAGCCGGTCGCGTGGGGTGACGAGGCCCATGGTTTCAGTGTCTACGGCGACGGGACCATCGGCAAAAATGCCTTCGGGCAGGTCTTCTTCGTGCAAAAATACGCTCATGCACGGCCCTTGCCCCAGCATCGCCGCCAAGGCAAACGAAAGTGGACTCCAATACCGCCGTTACATCGCGCAATATTTGCTATCGCGTAACCTTTTATTGCGATATAGCTAGGGCTTGCGTGATCATGAAGGACCGCGCTTGTAATATGCAGAACTGCCGCCCTTGGCTGCGTATATTAGGTTGTTTGGGGCGATGAGAAGGCAAGTACGAAGTTATGGGTTTTGATCGCAAGCGTGCCGGCAAGGGCCGGGACAAAAGAGACGGTTTTGGTGATGAAAGCTACGACGGCTACCGTGCACCATCCCCCTACCAGGGCGGTGGCGGCAGCAGCTATGGCGGCGGCGGTGGCGGAAGCTACGGCGGCGGTTCGGGCGGCGGTGGCGGTGGTGGAGGCGGCTTCGGTGCGCCACGCCGTGGTCCAGGCGGCCCGCCGATGCCCGCGCAGGTAATCGGATCCGGCAAGGGAATAGTCAAATTTTTCAACGGACAAAAGGGCTTCGGCTTCATTCAAGTCGATGATCGTCCAGATGATGTGTTCGTGCATATCAGCGCAGTCGAGCAAGCAGGGCTTTCCGGTCTCGCTGAAGGCCAGCCGCTCGAATTCACGCTCGTCGAACGCGGTGGCAAGGTGTCGGCTACCGATCTCGTGATCGACGGCGAACCGATTGCGGTTCCAGAGCGCGCACCACGTCCCGACCGTCCCGCATTCGATCGCGGACCGCGCGAAGGCGGCGGCGGCTTCCGTGATTCGGCACCACGCGCACCGCAGCGCGAATCGACCGGCGAACGCGCCAACGGCACCGTCAAATTCTTCAACGACATGAAGGGTTTCGGATTCGTGCAGCGCGACGATGGCGGCGAGGATGTGTTTGTACATATCTCCGCGCTCGAACGTTCGGGCATGGGTCAGGTGACTCAAGGTGACCGTCTGGCCTTCGACATCGAAATCGACCGTCGCGGCAAATATTCGGCGACGAACCTGAGCGCGCTCAGCGAATAGGCAGGGTTTTCAAGATTAAGAGTGCGGGTGAGGCAGAACGCTTCGCCCGCCTTTTTTATGCAAGTCCGAAGGCTTGCAGCGCCAGCGAGATGCCCCAGCCAAGCAACGCAGCGCCCGATATCCAGCGAATGGGTTTCAACGGCACGATCTGCGCCAATCGTTCGCGCAAAATGACTGCAGGGACTGTCGCGGCCATAATTCCGACGAATCCGCCCGCAGCCGCCATTGGCCAAACCGGTGTTCGGGCAGCTTGGGCGGCGATAATGAACTGGCTCTTGTCGCCGAATTCGAGGATGAACAGGCCGAGGAAGGCGGTCACGAACGCAGGCGTATTCCACCCCGACAAGGGATCGACCACCCGCCGCCACATCAACATGCCTGCGCCTGCAAAAATATAGGCAAGGCCTGCAAACAGCTTAAGAGGAGCTTCGCTGATCCACTCGTCAATCACTGACCCGCCAGCCGCCGAAGTCGCGCAGTTGAGCAAAGTGGCGCAGGCCAAACCTGCCAGCACTGCTCCGTTCTTATGATAGCGGAGCGCCAAAGCCGCCGCCAAAATCTGCGTGCGGTCACCCATCTCGGCGAGAAATACCGACAGGAAGGTGGAGAGAAGCGCGTCCATTTTTGTGGGTTAGCAGAACGCCGTTAAGTTTACACCAACCGCTAAACCGTTCGTGTCGAGCCCTTCGACTGCCCACATGGCGGGCGCTCAGGATAAACTTCAGCCTTTGGCTGAAGTCGAGACACCGTGCCGTACTGAGGGGCATCTCGACGATGCTCGATGCGAACGGTAAGGGTTGAAGAGCGACTTAGCTAGGCAACCGAACAGCAACCGATGCCAGCAACGATTGAGTGACGGCAGGACTCAATTGCGAACAGCCGATCGCGTCGCCCAAGATGCCGGTAAAGCTGCTGACCACCGAATCGGCTCCGCCGCTTTGGAGCACACGCTCCATCGATGCTTCGAATACGCTGGCGATTTCGGCGACGGCGGCGAAATGATGCGCAATCGCGGTCTGGCGAATAGCCTCAAGCCGGACGAGGAATTGCAGCGGGTTGGTCTCAAACGATGTCAGCCGCAACGCCTCCAAAAGGTCGGAGAGCTCCGCGCGAATCAGCATTTGCCGATCATGATCCATATTCATGGCAATGCCCCCATGCCCTTCAGTCAGGACAGGTTTGCGCCAACATGGTTAATTTCGGGTGAAGATGATTGGCGAGTACCATCAATCAAAACCCCATCGCCCGTTCGTCCTGTGTAGCTGCAGAGGCCGCAGGCCGAAGTAGCGTATCGAAGGACAGTGACGCGCGCGCAAGGTCCTTCGATACGGCACCTCACTGCGCTCGGCACCTACTCAGGACGAACGGATGTGATGGGAGTTCATCTAAGTCGAAAAACGGCACTTTTCCGACTCAACGCTTGACTTTGCGCCCCCAACCCAGCAAAGGCGCGCGTCTGTGAATGGGCCAGCGCTTGCCGCCACCCATTTTTAACGAAATTAAACTCGAAGGAATGGGCCATGGCGAAGCCAGCCACGATCAAGATCAAGCTCGTCAGCACCGCTGACACCGGCTTTTTCTATGTGACCAAGAAAAACCCGCGCAACATCACCGAAAAGATGACGTTCCGCAAATATGACCCCGTCGTGCGCAAGCATGTCGAGTTTAAGGAAGCCAAAATCAAGTAAGCCACCGCGCTGCTTGAATAGTGTATCGATCAGGGCGCTTCGGGCGCCCTTTTTGATTCGGTGCAGGCTTCTGCGATTGCGGTTACATGCCGCAAATCAGTGCCACAGCAGCCACCCAGTACTGTAATGTGGGGAAACCGATCCACCAGCGCTTTGTGCCGCGCCGCCAGATCCGGCGGATCACCGATATCGAGTTCGGTCATCGCATCCAGCTCAGCATGGCTGCAGGTCGAGGCGTTCGCACGTAACCCACGAATACGCGCTGTCCACGGCGCACTGTCCTCCAGCGACCCGGCAAAATGCGTGGGGTGCGCGCAGTTGATCATGTAATAGGCCGGATAGGCTTGCGTCGCTTCATCGACCGCCGCAACGGCGTCGGCCAGGCTGTCGCCGGTCGGCAGGCGGCCATCGGTTTCAACGGTGAAGCTGATCGCGACAGGCACGTGCAAAGCCTTTGCCGCCTGCGCCATTCCGGTCGCTTCGGGAATGTTGGTCATGGTTATCGCGGATATCATGTCAACGCCTGCGGAGCGGAAAATTCCGGCCTGATGGGCATGATAGGCCTGGGCCTCGTCCACGCCCATGATCCGTCCCGGGTCATAGCCGTCCCCGCGCGGGCCGATGCAGCCGCTAACGATGATGGGATTGGCGGTGCTCCGATATTCTCCGCGAAGGACGAACAGCATCGAGATCGCGTCGGCATTGAGCGCGTCCAGCTCCGCCAGCGTCATGCCCAGAGGCTCGGCCCAATCCGGACTCGAACGCCATGTCGCACTTTCAAGCACCAACCCGGTGCCCACCCGCCGTGCAAGCTCCAGAAAGCCGCGATAATAATCTTCCAGCGCCCGCTTGCCGTCACTGGTTTGCAGCAGCGTTATCGACGCAAAATGCGGGAGGTCGATCCCCCGGTTGAACAGGATGTCGGTCTCAAGTCCGGCGTCGGTCAGGAAAAGTCGTTCAAGCTGCGGAAGCGATGCGATGGCCATTGGCGTATCCTCGATGCTTTGCGACTTGGTTATTGCATATAGGAAAATGGAGACGCAGACAAGAATGGAGGCTTGTTGCTGGGCTAATCAACAATCCCCCGCACCGCCTCCAGAAACTTCATCACCGACACCGGCTTCGAGAGGTATCCGCGCGCGCCTGCGGCTCTGATCCGTTCCTCGTCGCCTTTGCCCGCATAGGCGGTTACCGCCATCACCGGGATTGCGGCCAAAGCGGCGTCCTTCTGCATTGCCTCGATCAGGTCGATGCCGCTGACATGCGGCAGCTGGATGTCCATGATGACAAGGTCGGGGGCGAACATGCGTGCTTGTTCCAGCGCAAGCCGCCCGTCGCGCACGCCCTCCACGGTGAACTGGTGCGCGCGAAGCAAGTCGGTGAACAGCTTGAGGTTCAGCTCATTATCCTCAACGATCATCACCTTTTTGCCCATACCGCCCTTTTCCCGCTTTGCGTTCGACTGGAGCTTCGCTTAAGCCAAAGCCATGCATGAAACAAATGGCAAGTTGGACCCGTCGGACCTCGCACTCGAAGCATTCGTATGGGCGCTGGCCGATGACAAGCGCGCAGAGCGTTTGCTGTCGCTCACCGGTTTGACCCCCGAAGGCCTGCGCGGCAGCATCACCGAGCCCGGCACACAGGCGGCGATCTTGTCCTTCCTCGAGGCCTATGAGCCTGACCTCATCGCTTGCGCCGAAGTCATCGGCGTGTCTCCGTCAGCGCTAGTTCACGCTCGGCAGGAGCTGGAAGCATGAGCAGGCCGCTGCTGATTTCCGACTGCGACGAAGTGTTGCTCCACATGATCGTGCCGTTCCGCGACTGGCTCGACGAGGCGCATCACATCCATTTCGACCTGGTCCACGGCGATTGGGGCGAGGCGCTGCGCCACAAGCATGACGGCACTGTCGTCGAACGCGGATTGGTGTGGGAATTGCTCAACGAATTTTTCGACACCGAAATGGGGCGGCAGCAGGCCATTGACGGCGCGGTCGAGGCAATCAACCGGTTGCGCGAGCACGCCGACGTCGTGATCCTGACGAACCTGCTCGACCACCGTGCCGAACCCCGCGCGGCGCAGTTGCAAGCAGTCGGCATCGACGCGCCGGTCTACACCAACCAGGGCGGCAAGGGCGAAGCTCTTGGGCGGATACTCGACGAATATAAACCAAGCGTCGCGGTGTTCGTCGACGATCTGGGGCATCAGCATGATTCGGTTGGCGAACACCACCCCCATGTCTGGCGCCTGCATTTTGTCGGCGAGCCGTTATTGTGGGAGCGGGTCAATTCGTCGAAAGCGGCGCATGCAAGGCTGGACCGTTGGGCCGACGCGGAACATTGGATCAGGGAAAAGCTGGTGGGCGGCATTGCCGCGCCGACGTTGGAAGTTGTTTTAGACTAACGTCAAAGTCCCGTTCGTGTCGAGCACAGTCGAGACACCGTGCAGTATTGAGGGGCATATCGACGATGCTCGATGCGAACGGATAGCAGATTGGTTGGAGAACTTAAAATGATCGAAGCAAAATTGGCTGAACTCGGCATCGAATTACCCGCACCCGCCGCACCTGTGGCGTCCTATGTACCAGCGGTCGAGGCCAACGGGATGCTGTTCATTTCGGGGCAGTTGCCCTTTGTTGACGGCAAAGTTTTGACCGGCAAAGTCGGTGACACGCGGTCGCTCGACGACGGCAAGGCAGCCGCTAAGGCCTGCGCCATCATGCTGATTGCGCAAATGAAGGCTGCATTGGGCGGCGACCTGAACCGCGTCGAGCGGATCGTCAAATTGGGCGCATTCGTCGCCTCCACCCCCGAATTCACCGACCAGCCCGAGGTCGCCAATGGCGCATCGGACCTGATGGAAGCAGTGTTTGGTGACGCCGGTAAACACGCCCGCGCAGCGGTCTCAGTGCCGGTGTTGCCGCGCGATGCGACGGTTGAGATAGATGCGGTGGTAAAGGTCCGCGCGGCTTAATGGCATTCCCACTTTCCGTTCGTGTCGAGTCCTTCGACACGCTCAGGATTCGAGACACCGGGAAGGCGCGCGCACCCTTACGGCATCTCGACTGGGCTCGATGCGAACGGGGTTGGGATGGCTGATTCAGTAACCGCCGAACTATTAAGCAAGGTCAGCGACATTCCCGCCGACCAGTGGGATGCGCTCAACCCGCGCGGCAATCCGTTTGTCAGCCACGCCTTCCTGTCCGCGCTTGAGGGGTCGGGCAGCGTCGGACCCGGCACCGGCTGGTCGCCGTCAACGATTCTGATCCGCGATGGTGACGGCGTTCCTGCCGCCGCGCTTCCCGCCTATCTCAAATCGCACAGTCAGGGCGAATATGTGTTCGACCATCACTGGGCCGACGCGTTCGAGCGGGCGGGTGGGCGTTATTATCCGAAACTGCAAATCGCCGCGCCTTTTTCGCCGGTGCCGGGGCCGCGATTGCTTTTGCGCGATCCGTCGCTCGCGCCAGCGTTGCTCGGCGCGGTCGAAACCATACTCAACCGGAATGGCCTCTCGTCCGCCCACGCGACGTTTGTCGAAGAGGACGCGCTGGAGCAGTTTCGCGCCGCCGGTTGGCTCACCCGCATCGGCACGCAATTTCATTGGCAGAACCGGGACTATGCCGATTTTGACGGCTTCCTGGCGGCGCTGTCGTCGCGCAAACGCAAGGCGATCCGGAAGGAACGCGCCACTGCACAAAGCGCGGTGCGGATCGAACAGGTGGCGGGCGCGGACATAACCGCCGAAATGTGGGACGCCTTCTGGATATTCTATCAGGACACCGGTGCGCGCAAATGGGGGCGGCCCTATCTGACGCGGGCGTTCTTCGACATTATCGGGGAGAGCATGAAGGACAGCATTGTCCTCTTCCTAGCCTATGACAGCGACCGCCCAATCGCAGGCGCGCTCAACTTTGTCAGTCCCGATTGCCTCTATGGCCGTTACTGGGGCTGCACCCGCGATGTGCCGTTTCTGCACTTCGAGCTCTGTTATTATCAGGCCATCGATTATGCCATTGCCCATGGCCTCCCCCGCGTCGAGGCTGGCGCGCAAGGCGAGCATAAGCTCGCGCGTGGTTATGAGGCGGTGCCGACTTACTCGGCGCATTATATCGCTAATCCGGGTTTCCGTGCCGCAGTCGCCGATTTCCTCGAACGCGAAACGCAGGCGATGGAGCGCGAGATCGAGTTTCTGGGCGAAATGGCACCGTTCAAAAAGGCATAGAAATTTTGGGGCAAGCCCTTCGGATTTGCAAGGCGCAAAGCTTGTCCTGAGCGCCTGCCCTGCAGGCAGTCGAAGGGGAAATAAGACGCAAAGACCTGACCTTCTTCGTGTCTTTGTGCCTTCGCGCCTTGCGTCGCCTGAAAGGCGGCGCCAAACTTTAAAAATGCGCTGCGCGCGGGTCTTGCAATCCGGTCTTTAATCGCGCAATTAAACGTTCGAGAGGAATCAGCATGAGCAAGCCGTCCCCCCAAGAACTGGCCGATTTTGAAAAGCAGTGCGACGCGTGGTTTGCCGAAAATTCGGTTCGCGATCCCGGCTTCATGCTGCCGCTCACCTTCATGGAAGTGTCCACCGACCAGCAGTTCGATTTCCTGCGCGGCTGGCAGCGCAAGGTCTATGAAGCTGGCTATTTCGGCATGTCTTGGCCGACCGAATATGGCGGGTACGGGATGCACCCCGAATATCAGCGGATCGCGACGCGGGTCATGAAAGCGCACGACGCGCCGATCATGATTAACGCCATCGGCAATGGCTGGACCGGGCCATTGCTGCTCGACATTGGACGCGAAGAGGACAAGCGCCGGTACATCAAGCCGATGCTCGCTGCCGAAGAAATCTGGTGTCAGGGCTTTTCGGAGCCGGAGCATGGCTCCGACCTTGGCAGCGCGCAGACCAAGGCGGTGCGTGATGGCGACGAATATGTCATAAACGGCTCGAAAATCTGGACGTCGTTGGGCGACCGCGCCGATTATATGATCCTGCTCGCGCGCACGTCGAACGATGGGCCGAGCAAATATGCAGGGTTGAGTTTCTTCCTCGCACCGATGAAAATCCCTGGCGTCGAAACGCGGCGTTTGAAGAAGCTCACCGGCGAATATGGCTTTACGCAATGCTTCTTCACCGACGCGCGGATTCCGGCGTCGGGTCTTGTCGGCGAAGAGGGGCAGGGCTGGATGGTCGCGATGAAGACGCTCGAATATGAACGCGGCGCGAAGGTTAATCCGGCCGGCGGCTATTTCGTCAAGGAAATGGACGTGATGAGTGTCGTCGACATGGCGCGCACCGCCAGACGCGGCGGCAAGCCGGTGCTCGACGATCCGGTGATGCGCGATAAATTGGTCGATTACATGATCGAAATTCAGGCGCTGAATTTGAACAACCAGCGCCGCCGCATGGCCCCGCTGACCAGCGACCGGCCAATGGGGCTGGCGCTGATGAACAAGCTGGCGCGCACTGAGCTGATCCGCGAACTCACCGAATTCTCGCTCCAGTTCCAGGGCACGCGCGCGGGCTATTATGTCGGCGACGAGAACGCGGTCGACGACGGCTATTGGCACCGTGCTTACCTGAACAGCTTTTCCGCCACCATCGGCGGGGGAACCAGCCAGATTCAGAAGAACATCATCGGCGAGCATGTGCTTGGTTTGCCCAAGGGGCGATAAATTAGATTGAGAGCGATGATTCAATGACGCATCCCAAAATCCACGCCGCCGCCAGTCCCAACAAGCCCGCCGTCATCATGGCAAGTTCGGGCGAGACCGTTACCTACCGCCAGCTTGACGAACGATCGAACCGGTGCGCGCATCTGTTTCGGTCCTTGGGGCTTCGGCATGGCGACACCGTTGCGTTCTGTCTTGAAAACCGCGCAGAGTTTTTCGACCTGGTCTGGGGGGCCCAGCGTGCCGGACTGATTTACGTGGCGATATCGTGTCGTCTCACACCGTCCGAGATGGATTACATCCTGAACGACAGCGGTGCGAAAGCTCTGCTTTCTTCGCCCTATCTGGGTGAACTGCTCGACCAGTTGCAAAGCCCGGTGAAGCGGTACATCCTTGGCGGCGAGCATGCTGGGTGGGATTCTTACGACGCAGCGGTGACGCAGATGCCCACAACGCCGGTCGCCGACGAACGCGCTGGTACCGACATGCTCTATAGCTCTGGTACGACCGGCCAGCCCAAGGGTGTGCGCTTCCCGCTTCCTGAAGACCCCGACATTGCAGGCGTCAACCCCTTGTCGGGCCTTGCGGCGATGGCGTTCAAGTTTAGCGAACACAGCATCTACCTGTCGCCCGCGCCGCTGTATCACGCAGCGCCGTTGCGCTGGTGCATCGCGGTGCACAGGCTTGGCGGCACCGTGGTCGTGATGGAGAAATTCGATCCCGAACTCGCGCTTGCGGCTATCGAGAAGTACAAGATCAACGCCAGCCAATGGGTGCCGACGCATTTTGCACGAATGCTCAAACTGCCTGCGGACGTCCGCGCGAAATATGACGTCTCCAGCCTCGAAACCGCCGTCCACGCCGCCGCACCCTGTCCGGTGCCGATCAAGGCGGCGATGATCGAATGGTGGGGACCGGTCTTGCGCGAATATTATGCGGGGACCGAGGGCAATGGCATTACCTTCATTTCGAGCGAGGAATGGCTGACGCATAAAGGTTCGGTCGGGCGCGCGCTCAACGCCGTCATGCACATTTGCGACGAAAATGGCGACGATGTCCCGATGGGGCAGGAAGGCACGGTGTTCTTCGAAAGCGCAGCAACCTTCAGTTACCATAACGACCCTGAGAAAACGAAATCCGCAACCAACAAACATGGCTGGACCACATTGGGCGATGTCGGGCGGCTGGATGAGGAAGGCTATCTTTACCTTACCGACCGCAAGAGTTTCATGATCATTTCGGGCGGGGTAAATATTTATCCGCAGGAAATCGAGAACCATCTGGTCACGCATCCCAAGGTGCAGGACGTCGCCGTGATCGGCGGTCCGCACGACGAAATGGGCGAGGAGGTGATTGCGGTGGTGCAGCCGCTCGAGATGGCTGACGCTAGCGAGGCGCTGCGTGACGAATTGATCGCCTATGCGCGTGAGAAACTGTCGGGCATCAAGATTCCGCGTCGCATCGACTTCCGCGACGAACTTCCGCGGCATGACACGGGCAAGCTCTACAAGCGCCTGCTGCGCGATGAATATTGGGCGAAGAACAAGTCTTAGGCTACAACGCCTGCAAGACTGACAAGGAGAATTTGGATGACCACGCAGTATAAGAACCTCATCAACGGCGAACTTGTCGCAGGCGACAAATGGATCGACGTCGTCAATCCGGCGACCGAGCAGGTTATCGGCCAGGTTCCCGATTGCGGTCAGGTGGAACTCGACAAGGCAGTCGCCGCTGCGCGCGCCGCGTTTCCGAAGTGGAAGAAAACCAGCGTTGAAGAGCGACGCGCCTGCTTTGCGGCGATGGCGACAGCGATCAAAGATAATAGCGATGAGTTGATGCGCCTGCTGACCAGCGAACAGGGCAAGCCGCATATGCAGGCGGGGAGCGAGATTGCGGGTTGCGTCGGCATGACGCGCGCGCTGCCGACGCTGAACCTCGAAGAGAAGATCAGCGAAGACAGCGACAAGCGCTTGAGCCGCACCCGCCGCGTCCCGGTGGGTGTGGTCGGCGGCATTGTGCCGTGGAATTTCCCGGTGCTAATGGCGGTGCAGAAGATTGTGCCTGCGTTGCTTTCGGGCTGTACGATGGTACTGAAGCCCTCGCCGTTCACGCCGCTGGCGACGCTCCGCATGGCTGAATTGATCGCGGGCGTGTTCCCGCCGGGCGTGCTCAACATCATCACCGGTGGCGATGCGCTAGGGCCAATGCTGACCGCGCATCCCGATATCGACAAGATCACTTTCACCGGCTCGACCGCGACCGGCAAACGCGTGATGGAATCGGCGTCGAAGGATCTGAAGCGCATCACGCTTGAACTGGGCGGCAATGACGCGGCCATCGTTCTGCCCGATGCCGATGTGGCGAAGGTCGCGGAAAAGCTGTTCTGGGCGAGCTTCTACAACGCCGGCCAGGTCTGCATCGCGGCGAAGCGCATCTATATCCATGAGGATATCTACGACGAATTGTCGGCCGCAATCGCGGAATATGCCAAGGCGGTAAAGGTCGGCGACGGTGCAGAGCAGGGAACTGCCATCGGCCCGATCCAGAACAAGCAGCAATATAACCGCGTGCTCGAATTGATCGCCGATGCCAAGGACAAGGGCTATAAATTCCTCGTCGGCGGCGACCATGATCCCTCGATCCCGGGCTATTTCGTGCCGGTCACCGTGCTCGACAACCCGCCCGAGGATGCGCGCATCGTGGCCGAAGAGCAATTCGGCCCGGTCATGCCGCTGATGAAATTTTCGACGGTCAGCGAAGTCATCAGTCGTGCCAATGCGTCGGATTACGGGCTGGCAGGCTCGATCTGGACGAGCAATCCCGAAGGCGCAGTCGAGATCGCCGAGCAGTTGGAGACCGGTACGGTGTGGATTAACGAGTCGATGCACCTTGCCCCTAATGCGCCGTTTGCCGGACATAAACAGTCGGGCTTTGGCGCTGAACTGGGCGAAGAAGGGCTGCTTGAATTCACCTATCCGCAGGTGATTACGATAGCGCGGGAAGCGGCTTAAACACGGTAGAACAAACTTCATTGTCATTCCCGCGAAAGCGGGAATCCATGGCCTGACGCTTAGACCATGGACCCCCGATCAAGTCGGGGGTGACAAGTTGGTTTGTGGTTGACTCTCCCCTTTCAAAGTTTAATCGTCCGATTAAATTCATGTCAGGAGAGCAAAATGGCAGATGCCTATATCGTTGACGCCGTCCGCACCGCAGGCGGACGCAGGGGTGGGAAACTGGCAGGCGTCCACCCTGTCGATCTCGGGGCCGCGGTGCTCGACGCCATCGCCGACCGCAATGACTTCGATCCTGCCGCCATCGAAGACGTCATTATGGGTTGCGTGATGCAGGGCGGCGAGCAGGCGGGCGATGTCGGGCGCAACGCGGTGCTCGCTTCGAAGCTTCCCAATTCGATCCCCTCGGTCAGTATCGACCGACAGTGCGGTTCCTCGCAACAATCGATGATGTTCGCCGCGCAAGGCATAATGTCGGGAACGCAGGACATTGTCCTCGCTGCCGGTATTGAAAGCATGACCCGCGTGCCGATGGGCTCGACCTCGATGCTGTTCAAGAAAGAGGGGCTTGGCACTTACAAAAGCCCGCGCCTCGAAGAAGCCTATCCCGGCATCATGTTCAGCCAGTTCATGGGCGCTGAAATGCTGGTGAAGAAGCATGGCTTTAGCCGCGAGGATCTCGACCGGTTCGCGCTTGAATCACACCAGAAGGCGAAGGCTGCGACCGAAAGCGGTGCGTTCGCTAACGAAATCATCGGCGTCGAGGTTGAAACGCCAGAGGGCGATGTCGTCCACAACAGCGACGAAGGCATCCGTTACGACGCGACCTTCGAAAGCCTGTCGAGCGTCAAGCTGCTGCAGGAAGGCGGCTCAATCACCGCCGCCAATGCCAGCCAGATTTGTGACGGCTCGTCCGCTGTCCTGATTGTATCGGAAAAGGCGCTGAAGGAACATGGCCTCACCCCGCGCGCGCGGATTGTGAACCTGACGGTGACTGCTGGCGATCCGGTCATCATGCTTGAAGAACCGCTCTTCGCCACTGATCGCGCGTTCCAGCGGTCAGGCATGAAAATCGACGATATCGACCTCTACGAAGTCAACGAAGCCTTTGCGCCTGTGCCTTTGGCCTGGCTCAAACATATCGGCGGCGACCGGTCGAAGATAAACGTCCACGGCGGCGCGATAGCGCTGGGGCATCCGCTCGGCGCGTCAGGTACGAAGTTGATGGCGACCTTGCTCAATGCGCTTGAGGCGCGCGGCGGCAGATACGGGCTGCAGACGATGTGCGAAGGCGGCGGTCAGGCGAACGTGACGATTATCGAAAGAGTATAACCAACAACGAACCACTACCGTCACCCTGAACTTGTTTGACCTCTGGTCACTTCGTTCCAGGGTCCATCTCGCCGCACAAACGGCAGTCTCGGCTGATAGATGGATGCTGGAACGAAGTGACCAGAGGTCAAACAAGTTCAGCATGACGGGGGAGCAGAACGGAGAGCAATTAGCATGAAACTGGACTCATTGATCGCAGCAGTCGTCACCGGCGGCGCGTCGGGCCTTGGCGAAGCAACTGCGCGGGCGCTTGCCGCCAAAGGCGTGAAGGTCGCCTTGTTCGACCTGCAGGCCGAAAAGGGCGAAGCAGTGGCCGCTGAAATTGGCGGCATCTTTTGCGAAGTCAACGTCACCGACGACGACAGCGTCGATGCCGGTTTTGCCAAGGCACGCGCCGTCCACGGGCAGGAGCGTATCCTTGTGAACTGCGCCGGCACGGGCAACGCGATCAAGACCGCCAGCCGCTCGAAGGAAGATGGCTCGATCAAGCATTTCCCATTGGACGCCTTCAACCGAATCATCCAGATCAACCTTGTCGGCACATTCCGCTGCATCGCCAAATCGGCGGCTGGCATGTTGACCTTGGAGCCGATGGAAGACGGCGAACGCGGCGCGATGGTCAACACCGCGAGCGTCGCCGCTGAAGACGGTCAGATGGGGCAGGCGGCCTATTCCGCATCGAAGGGCGGCGTTGTTGGCATGACCTTGCCTATCGCGCGCGACCTGATGAGTGAGGGCATCCGCGTCAACACGATTCTGCCGGGTATCTTCAACACCCCGCTCATGAATGGCGCGCCGCCGCAGGTGAAGGAAGCGCTCGCCGCATCGGTGCCGTTCCCCAAGCGTCTCGGCCATCCGGAGGAATATGCGCAGGTCGCTTTGACGATGATCGAATGCGGTTACTTCAACGGCGAGGATGTCCGAGTCGACGGTGCCATCCGCATGTCGCCGCGTTGAGGTTATGACGGACTTCACCCAGATCCTCTATGATGTCGCCGACGGCATCGCGACGATCACGCTCAACCGTCCGGAAAAAATGAATGCCTTCACCGGCACGATGATGCTGGAAATGTGCGCGGCGTTCGATTTGATCGACGCCGATGATGACGTCCGTGCTGTCATTGTAACAGGTTCTGGCGACCGCGCTTTTTGTGCCGGGGCCGACCTCACACCGACAAGCGGCGGTCAGGTTTTTGCCAGCGGCTCGGTGGTGGAATCGCTATCAGACGAGCGCGTCCGTGATTCGGGCGGGCGGCTGACGCTTCGAATTTTCCAGTGCAAGAAGCCCGTCATCGCGGCAGTCAATGGCGCCGCAGTTGGCATTGGCGCGACGATGCAGCTTGCGATGGACATCCGCCTCGCCAGCGACAAAGCGCGCTTCGGCTTTGTCTTTGCACGGCGCGGGATCGTGCCAGAGGCGGCGTCCAGCTGGTTCTTGCCTAAAATCGTCGGAATATCGCAGGCGCTCGAATGGTGCCTGACCGGACGCGTGTTCGACGCAGCCGAAGCCTTAAAGGGTGGCCTCATCCGTTCGGTGCACGCGCCTGCCGACCTGCTTGCCGAAGCACGGAAACTGGCGCGCGAAATTGCCGACAACACATCGCCCGTGGCGGTCGCGATGACTCGCGCGATGCTGTGGCGATTGTCCGCCGAGGATCACCCGATGGCTGCTCACCGCATAGACAGTCGCGCGATCTATCGTCGCTCGCGTTCGGGCGATGCAGCGGAAGGCATCGCCAGCTTTCTTGAAAAGCGCGTGCCCGTTTATCCGGACAAGATATCCACAGATGTGCCTGACTTCTTCCCTTGGTGGGACGAACCTGTCTATAAGTGACGCTAGGGAAAAGGGGAGCAGCATGGCGACGATAGGACCGAAGCTGGTGGGTGAAGCGCCCGACAACGGCAATGCGCGCGATCAATTGATCGAAGCGGCAAGCCAGATCATGCGCGATGGCGATACCATCGATCTTTCGTTGTCCGAACTGTCAATGCGGGCCGGGCTGAACAGTGCTTTGGTCAAATATTATTTCGGCAACAAGAACGGGTTGATGCTGGCTTTGCTCGACCGCGACATGGGCAATATTGTGCATAGTCTGGAGGCCTTGGTCGCCAAGGACATGGTGCCGGAGGAAAAGCTGCGCCTGCATATCGGCAAGGTGATCGACACTTATTATGCCTTCCCCTATCTCAACCGGCTGCTGATGCGGACGGTGCGCGACAGCGCGCCGGTTGAAGCCGCGCGGATTGCCGAGCTCTATCTACGGCCCATCGCCAAGGCTTACGAAGACCTGATTAGCGAGGGCGTCAAGGCGGGTAAATTCCGCAAAATCGATCCGCAGTTTTTCTACTTCACCGTGACGGGGGCGGCGGACCGCTTCTATTCATCGCGGCTGGTGCTGCGCCATTGCTATAATCAGGACGATTTCAACGAGACGATGCGCGACCGCTATCGCGATCATACGATTGAGCTGATCATGCGCGGGTTGTTAGTTTAGCTGAAGTGGAGTGCGGGGGTGTATGACGTAACCTCCCCACTTAAACTCTCAGATTTGTCATTCCCGCGAAAGCGGGAATCCATGGCCGAACCTTTGGGCAATAACAGACCGTTTGATCCAACTAACAGGTCAGGCCATGGATTCCCGCTTTCGCGGGAATGACAAGGTTAGCGTAAGGCCCTGGTGCGGCGGCCCGCTCATTGCCCCAACGCCGCCCTAATCTCATCGCCATCAGCATCTAGCATCGGCGGGTGCGCATAGTTCGTTACCGGCGTCCCTGCATACTGCACCGGGTGCTTCATCGACCGGTATTTGCCGATTTCTGCCCCCTCGCGCTCCTCGAAAAATCCGACATCGGCCAAATGAGGGTCGATGAGCACATCGGCCATCCGGTTATATTTCATCGCCGGAATGTCATGCTCGGCAAGCAGGTCGAGCCACTCGGCGGTAGTCCGTGTCGCGCTGACTTCCTCGATCAACGAATACAACTCGCCGGTATGCTTTGTCCGCTCCTGATAGGTCGAAAAACGCGGGTCATCGAAAACGCCGGGCCGCCCGCCAAGCTCGAAAAACTTCGCCCATTGCCGGTCATTATAGGGGACGATGGCGATGTAGCTGTCCTTGGTCGGATAGGGCCGGCGCCGCGGATTGACCGAGCGGGTATAGCCCATCCTGCCATTGCCGGGGATGAACGTCTCGCCCCACAGATTTTCGACCATGTGGAACCAGGTGAAGCATTCGAACATCGGCACCTGAACGAACTGCCCGCCCTGCCCGCCTGCGCGCGCCAGCAACGCCGCCATGGTTGCGTTTGCCGCGAATAGCCCACTGACCTTATCGGCCACAAGGCTCGGCGCGTAAGTCGGGCGACCGCCATCGCGTTGCTCAGAAAGCGCGGCAAAGCCTGATGCGGCCTGAATCAAATCGTCGTATGCCTGCCGCTCGCCATAGGCCCCGCCCGCGCCGAACCCCGCGCAATGGACGTAGACGATGTCGGGGTTGATCGCCTTGACCTGCTCATAGCCAAACCCCAGCCGCTCCATCCCCGCCATGCGGACATTGTGGATAAACACGTCCGCGTTTTCGAGCAGAGCCTTCAGCACGGCCTTGTCCTCGGGCTTTTTGATGTTGAGGTTGATCGCTTTCTTGTTGCGATTGAGCGCGGCGAAAATCGGGCCATGCTGTTTGGTCGGCGAATCGCCCGCGTGGCGCATCAGGTCGCCCGGCGTATTGCCCTCGCTATTTTCGATCTTGATGACCTCCGCGCCCAGATCGGCAAGGTTGACGGTGGCGAATGGCCCCAGCACCACAGTCGCCATATCGACCACTTTGATGCCCTTCAGAGGCCCTGTCGGCTCGCTGTCCCATTTGAGTTTAGGCCATGCTGCCATCGCGCGCTCTCCTTTGTCCTTGCATCACCGACTAGCATATTTAAGCGTGCGGTTAAGAGAATAATGAAAAGGTCGCGGATGAGCGAATTTGATGCAAGTGCCCCGGTAATTATCGGTGTCGGCGAGGCCAGCCGCAAGACGCTGCCGGGCGATTGGCCTTCCCCGCGTGAACTCGCAGGTGCCGCGATCAGGGTTGCACTCGCCGATAGCGGCCAGCCGCGAGCCGTCGCCGCCGCGATTCACACCATCGTTGCGATCCGCACTTTCGAGGATAGCGGCGTGTCGATGGGCACGGGCTCGCCCGACAATGTGCCTGAGGCTTTCGGCGCGGCCGGCGGGATCAGCGCTGGCCGCTTTGTCTATGCCGATGTCGGCGGCCAGAGTCCGCAGGCGATGGTCAACAGCCTCGCCGGCGAAATCCGGCGCGGAGAGACCAGCGTCGCGATCATTGTCGCGGGGGAGGCGACCGGCACCGCCAAACGCGCGCGCAAGGCGGGGGTTGCCCTTGACTGGCAGCTACCGTCGGACACCCCGTTTGAGGACCGCCGCTCCGAATTCTCGATCCTCACGCGTCGCGAAATCCGGCATGGCATCGTCTCAATGCCGCTCGCTTATTCGCTGCTCGAAAACGCCCGACGGATTGGGCGTGGGACGAGCCGCCATGACTATCTGGTCGAGATGGCCCGCCAGGGCGCGGCCATGTCAGCCAAGTCGCTGACCCGCGAACACGCCCAATTTCCAATGGCATTTACACCCGAGCAACTGGTTGCCGAGCATGAGAGCGACTATCACATCACCGACATTTACCGCCGCTGGCGCGTGGCGCAGGACGCGGTCGATCTGGGCGGGGCGATCATATTGACCAGCGCAGGCAAGGCGCGCGAGCTCGGCATTTCGGATGACAAGATGGTCTGGCTTGCGGGTGCGTCGGAAGCTTCCGAGCCGCCTTTGTCCGAACGGGATCACATCTCCAGTCCTGATGCAGTCGGCTTCACGATGCATGCCGCGCTCGATCAGGCGGGGTTTGCGCCAACCGATCTCGGGCCGGTCGATATCTACAGTTGCTTCCCCGTTGCCGTATCCGCCGCCGTCGATACGCTGGGAGATCCGTCACGCGCGCCCGGCGACTATACACTGACCGGCGGTCTCGGCTTCTTTGGCGGGCCGGGCAATGGCTATACCGTCTACAGCCTCGCCGCGATGGTCGACGCTCTGCGCAAGGATGGCTCAAGACCCGCGCTCGTCACCGCCAATGGCGGCGTAATGTCGAAACAGGCGGTCGGCGTATACACCGCTCGGCAGCCGCCGCGTCCCTGGGATGGCGAGGTCATCAAGGGCTATGTCCCAAAGACGGTCGCCGTGGATGATGCCCCGGCGGGCAAAGCACAGATCCTGACCTATGCCCGCCCCGTCAACAAGGGCGTCATGGGCGCTGCAACGCTAATCCTCAAATTGGAAAGTGGCACGCGGGCTCTGGCAGTTTTGGATGGCGCGCCTGACATTGACCTAGGTGGCATGGCCGTGGAGGTGACGCCCGGCGAAAAACGTCATCTGGCAAAGCTGATTGGATAATGTCCGGTTCAGGCGAACATGCTATGCTGCCTGCCCGAAGGAGAAATATCATGCGACCGATAATCCTCACCACGCTCATCCTGCCGCTGCTGGCCTCCTGCGGCCAGGTCGACAGTATGCCGAAGCCCCTGACCGAGAAACAGACTGCATTGCTGGCAAAAGAGCTCGACGGCAAGACCCAAGGCAAGCCGGTTAGTTGCATTAGCGATTTTCGAGGCACCAATATTGTCCGCGTAAGCGACGATATCCTGCTCTATCGTGTTTCGGGCAATCTTGTGTACAAGAACAATCTGCGTTCGACTTGCCCGGGTCTGGCACGCGATAGTGACATCATCGTATCTGAACAGTTCAGCAGTCAGAAATGCCGCGGCGACCTGCTCCGCCTGGTCGATCGCAACAGCGGCATCCAGGGACCGGTGTGCAGCCTTGGCGAGTTTGTGCCGTATCGCAAAGCGGGTTAGTACCACGACCGGTTCCGGCTGACTTTCTGCAGACTTGCGACCTTTGCGATTGGCTGGCAAAGGGCGTGCTCCATTCTGCAGAGAGCCAGCTTTCCATGTCCGAGATGATCCGTATCACCCTTCCCGATGGCTCTGCCCGCGAAGTTGTGCGCGGGACTACCCCTGCGGATATTGCGGCTGCCATCGGCCCCGGCCTTGCCAAGGCAGCGATCGCAGCGCGGGTCGATGGTGAGCTTCGGGACATCATGCGACCGCTTGAATCAGATAGCAATCTTGCGCTGGTCACCAGCCGGGATGAGGCCGATGCGCTCGAACTTGCACGCCATGACTTTGCGCACATATTGGCCGAGGCGGTGCAGACGCTGTTCCCCGGCACGCAGATAACCTTTGGCCCGTCCACCGACGACGGCTTTTATTATGACGTGATGGCCCCTGCCAATCGCGGCCCATTCACGCTTGATGATTTGCCGTTGATCGAAGAGAAAATGCGCGAGATTATCCGCGCCAACAAGCCGCTCCGTCGCGAAGTCGTGAGCCGCGATGCGCTGATCGATACCTGGACCAAGGTCGGTGAAAGCTTCAAGGCCGAATGGGCGAAAGAGTTGCCTGAGGGGGAAGAGCTTTCGGTTTATTGGTCGGGCGACAACTGGATGGACATGTGCCGCGGGCCGCACCTTGCTTCGACTGGCATGCTCGATCCGGCGGCGTTCCGGCTGACCCGCGTTGCCGGAGCCTATTGGCGCGGCGACCAGAACAATGCGCAGTTGTCCCGCATCTATGGCACCGGCTGGCTGAACAAGAAGCAGCTCGACGCACATCTGGTTCGACTGGAGGAAGCCGCCAAGCGCGATCATCGCCGTCTGGGGCAGGATATGGATCTGTTCCATCTGCAGCAGGAGGCGCACGGCAGCGTCTTTTGGCACCCGCACGGCTTTACCATCTGGCGCCAGCTTGAGGCCTATATGCGCCGCGCCATCGACGCCGCCGGTTACCGCGAAGTCAAAACGCCGCAGATCATGGACGCACGGCAATGGGAGCAGTCCGGCCATTGGGGCAAATACCGCGAGAATATGTTCGTCGTCCCCGACGAAATCCCGAGCGGCGAAGGTGATGGGCCGGTGCTCTCAGGCAATGCCGACCTGATGGCGATCAAGCCGATGAACTGCCCGGCGCATGTGCTGGTGTTCAAACAGGGGATTAAATCCTACCGCGACCTGCCGCTGCGCTTGTACGAAAATGGCTGCTGTCATCGCAACGAACCGCATGGCGCGCTCCACGGCTTGATGCGCGTTCGGCAGTTTACGCAGGATGACGCGCATATTTTCTGCCGCGAGGACCAGATTGTCGATGAGGCCCGCGCTTTTTGCGAATTGGCCGACCGCATCTACAAGCATTTCGGCTTCACTTATGCGGTCAAATTGGCGCTGCGTCCTGAAAAACGCTTCGGCAGCGAGGCCGACTGGGACATGGCCGAACAGGAACTGCGCGAGGCGGTCGAGCGCGCGGGAATGGCAACGGCGGAATTTGGCTGGGAGGAGTTGCCCGGCGAAGGCGCCTTTTATGCGCCAAAGCTCGAATGGCACCTGACCGACGCGATTGGGCGCACCTGGCAGGTCGGCACGCTGCAATCGGACCGTGTGCTGCCCGAACGGCTGGACGCGAGCTATGTCGGCGAAGACGGCGCGCGCCATCGCCCGGTCATGCTCCACCGCGCGATTTTCGGCAGCTACGAGCGTTTTATCGGCATATTGATCGAACATTATGCAGGCCGCTTCCCCGTCTGGCTCGCGCCCGTGCAGGCGGTCGTCGCGACCATCGTGTCGGATGCGGATAGCTATGGCGAAGAGGTGATGGCGAAGTTGAAAGCGGCTGGTATCCGCGTGGAAGGCGACTTTCGCAACGAGAAGATCAACTACAAGGTCCGCGAGCACAGCCTTGCGAAAGTCCCGCACCTTCTGGTCGTCGGCATGCGTGAGGCCGAGGAAAGCAAGGTCGCCATCCGGTCGCTGGGGTCGGACGGGCAACGGGTCATGACGCTGGATGAAGCCATCGCGATGCTGACCGCCGAAGCGACGCCGCCCGATTTGCGGGGTTGACTCTGGTTGGCCGCGTCGAAATTGAAACAATGATCAGGGACTGTCCCCGAACGGGGACTGTCCCTTTTTGCAGTCGTGCACGCATTCGGGAAGGGACAGTCCCCATGCGGGGACAGTCCCCGGCGCTTTGCGGGGCTGATGTCTAACCCAGCCGCTGCTCTTTCCGGCATCGACCCGCTGATCATGGCCGGCGCTGCCGCCATGACATTCGGCGCGGCTTATGTTCGCGGGCTGACCGGTTTTGGCATGGCAATCATATTGGTGCCGCTGCTCGGCCTGATCGTTTCTCCCAGCGAAGCGGTGGTGCTGGGCATCTTGCTTCAGGTGCTGATCGGGCCGGTGGGGCTCAAAATCATCTACGCTGACGCGCACCGGCGGAGTGCGCTTTCCATCGCGGGCTATGCGATGCTGGCGACGCCGCTAGGTATCTGGCTGCTCAAACAGACCTCGCCCGATGTTGCCCGGTTGCTGATCGCGCTCATCGCCATCGGCGCATTCCTGCTCGTGCTGCTCCCGCAACGCGGTGAATTGCGGCCCGGGCCAAAGGAAACCGCCGCAACCGGCATTGCCTCGGGCATCCTCACCGGCTTTGCCGCGATGCCGGGGCCGCCGGTTGTGCCTTATTATCTGCGTCAGCCTATCCCACCCGCCGAGGCAAGGGCGTCGATGATGCTAGTGTTCTTCGCGACGGCGATTGCCGGGACCATCTCCTCCTTCGCGCTGGGCATTGCGAGCTGGAAACTCGTCTGGTTGTCGCTCATCCTGTTCCCGGCGGTGTTGCTCGGCAACTGGCTGGGGGCAAAGTCGTTCGGCAAGGTGCCCGCATCGCTGTGGCGCACGTTCGTCGCCATTGTGCTCGGCATTGCTGGGCTTTCGGCGGTGGTGAGGCTGTTGAATTGAGAAACTTACCCGGCCGTTAACCATGTTGCTTAGCCCCACATTTCCCAACGATGGTTACATCTTCGGGCATGAGGGGAATCATATTATCGCTGTTGCTCGTCGCCGCGCCAGCCGCCGCGCTGAACGAAGGGCTGCAGTGCGTTCCCTATGCCCGCGCGCTGTCGGGTGTGATCATCTACGGCGATGCGCACACCTGGTGGGGGCAGGCTGATGGCAAATACCAACGAGGCAATGAGCCGAAAATAGGGTCGGTATTGGCATTCCCGCCGCACGGCAATATGCGCCTCGGCCATGTCGCGGCGGTGCGCGACATCATCGACGACCGCAATATCATAATCAGCCACGCGAACTGGTCGACCATCGGCGGGGTGCGCGGGCATATCGAGGAAGATGTCCGCGCGGTCGATGTCTCGGAGGAAAACGACTGGAGCCGCGTGCGCGTCTGGTACACGCCCAACGAGGCACTGGGCAGCACCGAATGGCCGGTGCATGGCTTCATCTACCCCAGGCAGAAGCGGGGAGAGAGCGAGGCGCGCAAGGCGGTGGCGATGCTGCTCAAGGACCGCGTGATCCCGAGCCTGCCCAACGTCGCGCCGGTGCGCATGGCCGAGGCGAAGCCTGCCCCATCCGGCTTCGGCTTGTCGGGCGATCTCCTCAAAGACATCGACCGCAAGGCAGCGAAGGAAAGCAAGCTCGCCCCCGCTCCGGCAAAAGCGGTTCGTCTCGCCTCAGTCGAAAAATTGATCGCGAAATTGCCGAAAAGCTAAGCCCGGCCTATTTCGGCCTGACAAATTTCATCACAAACCGGTCGGTCTTGCCGCGCAGCGCAGGGTCGAAGACGTTTTTCGCATAATCATCGCCCTCGACCCGCAGATGCTGGCTTTCGCCGACCAGTTTGAACCCGGCGCGGGCAAAATCGGCTTTCACAACCTCGGGGTCAATTCGGTGAGTCTTGTCGACCGTCTCGCGCGTGTCGCCCTTGTTGCCGATATGGTCGACCACGCCGACAATGCCGCCGGGCTTCATCGCGGCATAGAGCCGTTTCAGCACCGCGTCGGGGTCGGTCACCGGCACGCTGAACTGCTCGGACTTCCAGTAAAGATCATGATAGACCAGATGGAACAGCGCAAAATCAAAGCTGGCTGCAGGTGCGTCGAACTTGTCGAAGGCGCTGGTGGCATGCGCGATATTGGCATTGCGCGCGGTCAGCCCGACCCATTTTTCTTTGGGCTTTTCGCCGCTGACAAAGGCTTCGGGGTTCCATGCGGTGACCTTGCCCTTCGGCCCCACCGCCTTCGCCATAATCTCGGCATAATAGCCGCCGCCCGCCATATAATCGAGCGCGGCCATGCCGGGCTTGAGGCCCAGATATTTCAACGTCTCGACCGGCTTGCGCCCGGCATCCTGCTTCGCATCATTTTCGGCGCGGCCCTCGATGGCCAGCCAGTCGGCATTGCCCTGCGCCGCCACCATGACCGGCGTCAGCGCCAGCGCCGCAATCAACATCCATTTACGCATAGTGCGGCTCCCTCTTGATGCGTGGATAATGGCGGAGGGTCGGGTGGGAGGCAAACACGCCGGTCGAATCAGTCGCCGGATTTGTCGAAAAATGACGCGGAGAATCCCAAGTCAAATCCTGCATTGCAAGTTTTGAACGTCGAAGATTCGGCGCTTGCTTGCGGCAAGCGGGCCGCAGGCGACGCGGAGCGTCAACGCGCGAAGGGAAAAAGGCACGAAGGGATTGTGAATGAGTGACGCCGTCGCGCGCCTCCAAACCCTTAGCGCCTTTGCGTCTTGCTCGCCAAAGGCGAGCGCCCAAAATTCAGAAGCGCGCCGAATAAATGGCAGGGCGATATCGCGGTTCCGGAACAGGCACGCCTTGCTCCCGCGCAGTTTCCAGCCAAAGCTCCATTGCCACACAAATCTCGGAAATCGCTTCCTCCCGTGTCGCACCATGCGCCGAGCAAGGTTTCAAATCGGGGACGTCGGCAATCCAGATATTGTCTTCGTCCGACCAGAACAGGTTGATATGATAGTGTGGCGTGTCAATAGACACTACGCGGCCAGCGGTACGATCCGGTCAAGATCGCCATTGAGCGCGCGCTTGGCGGCAAGCAAGTCGTGGTCGATTTGCAGCCCCAGGAAAAAGCCTTCGGACATCCGGAAATAGCGGGCAAGCCGCAGGTCCAGATCGGCATCTATCGGCGTCTTGCCGGAGGTCACGGAGTGCAGGCGCGCAGGCGCAACACCCAAAGCCGAAGCAAGTGCTTCGTCTGTCAGGTTCAGCGGCTCCATAAATTCGGAGACCAGCAATTCCCCGGCATGGCTGTTATGCAGCCATTCGGGATTAGTGGTAGTCTGCGATTTCGACATCATATGCGTTACTCCGGGTCGTCCCAGTCTGTCGGCATTTGTACCGAAGTCAATACTCCCATGTAGCTGGCATCTTCCTTTATTGGGCCTTTGTAACCTTAGAGCGAAACCACTGCTCTCGTTCGACACGTTCGAACGCGACCAAGCGCGGATCAAATGCGATCTCTGTGAATAGCGAATCGGGATCGATTTCGAATCGTCGGATATCCGAACCTAAGCCCAGTTTTTCTTTTCCGACACACAGAAGTCGAACTTCATTCTCATGGCTAAATCTTTGACGCTTCATACAAAGAGATTCTGCTCTTCCGTCTGGTACGCTGAAGTATCTTGGGCCTTCTTTTGCTAAACGGTTTGCTAGCTGCTGCCCAAAATTTTCTTCCGGTTCATAAGCTACTCCCGCTAGGTAGAAATGATCGTCGCGGTCCTTGGACGCCCATTCCCTCATTGTGGTTAGCATCCGACCGGCCGTTGTCGTTACCCTTACGCCTTCTTCAGCAGGGGTAGTGTTGCGCCTTGCGATTGGGTCTAAAATCACGCGCGAGTAGGCGCGAAGCAACACGTCTGAGTCTGCTTCGTAGGACCAGCACTGTGCCCAACATTCGGACAGATAGTCGGATAATTCACGCCCCTGCTTGTTGAACCCAGCTCCCAACTTCGGCTCCATGAAGAATTTGGAGCAGAGGTCCTCGCGAGGGTCTATCCACATCGAGGGCTTTACCAATGCGAGTTGCCTCAGCCGAAACACCTCCTCAAGCCGCCAAACAGGAAAAATGCGATGCAATGGCTGATCTAAATCATCGATTCGAGCGATTTTGGCGTGGTCATCAACCATAAATCACCGCCCAAACTTTCGCTGCGTTTTGCCATACCGTGTCTTGCGTGTCCCCGGCCTGCCTTCAGTCGACCGACCCTTGGGCGCGGCGACATGTTGTTCGTGCGGCAACCCAAGTTCGGTTGCCTCAAGCGAGCGGATTTCGTCGCGCAGGCGGCCCGCCTCTTCGAACTCCAGGTCCGCCGCGGCAGCGCGCATTTTCTTTTCGAGCTCTTCGATATAGCCGCGCAGGTTGTGGCCGACGAGGTTGTTCGCGCCCTCGGCGTCAATATCAACCAACACCCCATCGCGGCTCGCGGTATCTGCGACGATATTGTGGATGTCGCGCTTGATCGTGGCGGGCGTGATATTGTGCAGGACATTATACTCGTGCTGCTTTTCGCGCCTGCGGTCGGTTTCGCGGATCGCGCGTTCCATGCTGCCGGTCATGCGGTCGGCGTAGAGGATGACGCGGCCGTCGACGTTGCGCGCGGCGCGGCCGATGGTCTGGATCAGGCTCGTTTCGCTGCGGAGGAAACCTTCCTTGTCGGCGTCCAATATCGCGACCAGCCCGCATTCGGGAATGTCGAGCCCTTCACGCAGCAGGTTGATGCCCACTAGCACATCGTAAACCCCGCGCCGCAAATCGCGGATCAGCTCGATGCGTTCGAGCGTCTCGACGTCGCTGTGCATGTAACGCACGCGAAGCCCCGCCTCGTGCATGAACTCGGTCAGGTCTTCGGACATCCGCTTGGTCAGTGTGGTGACCAACGTGCGATACCCCGCCTCGGCGGTCTTGCGGCATTCGTTGATGCAATCCTGCACCTGATCTTCGACCGGCTTGATCTCGACCGGCGGGTCGATCAGGCCGGTGGGGCGGATGACCTGCTCGGCAAAGACGCCGCCCGCTTGCTCCATCTCCCACCCGCCCGGAGTAGCGGATACACACACCGTCTGCGGCCGCATCACATCCCATTCGTTGAACCGCAAAGGCCGGTTATCGATGCAGCTTGGCAGGCGGAACCCATATTCGGCGAGCGTCAGCTTGCGGCGGTGATCGCCCTTCGCCATCGCGCCGATTTGCGGAACCGTCTGATGGCTTTCATCGACGAACAGCAAAGCGTTGTCGGGCAGATATTCAAACAGCGTCGGCGGCGGCTCGCCCGGCAAGCGCCCGGTCAGAAAGCGCGAATAATTTTCGATGCCCGCGCAACTACCTGTCGCCGCGATCATCTCCAGATCGAAATGCGTGCGCTGCTCAAGCCGCTGCGCCTCCAATAATTTGCCTTCGCCGACCAGCTCCTTCAATCGCTCCTCGAGCTCGAACTTGATCGCCTCGGACGCCTGCTTCATCGTCGGCCCCGGCGTCACATAATGGCTGTTGGCATAGACGCGAACCGTGTTCAGCTTCGCGCCCGTCGTCCCGGTGAGCGGATCGAATTCGGCAATCTCCTCGATCTCGTCACCGAAGAACGACACGCGCCATGCCATGTCCTCATAATGAGACGGGAAGATTTCGAGATTATCACCGCGCACGCGAAAATTGCCGCGCGTGAACGCGGTGTCGTTGCGCTTGTACTGCAATGCGACCAGCTTGCGGATCAATTCGCGCTGATCGACGCTCTCGCCTTTTTTCAGGTCAAAGATCATCGCCGAATAGGTTTCGACTGAGCCGATACCGTATATGCACGACACCGAGGCGACGATGATCACGTCGTCGCGTTCGAGCAACGACCGAGTCGCCGAATGGCGCATCCGGTCGATGGCCTCGTTTACGCTAGATTCCTTCTCGATATAGGTGTCGCTGCGCGGGACATAGGCTTCGGGCTGGTAATAGTCGTAGTAGGAAACGAAATATTCGACCGCGTTTTCGGGGAAGAAGCTTTTGAATTCGCCATACAACTGCGCCGCGAGGATCTTGTTGGGCGCCAGGATCAGCGCAGGCCGCTGCAATTCCTCGATGACCTTGGCCATCGTAAAGGTCTTGCCCGATCCGGTAACGCCCAGCAGCACCTGATTTTTCTCCCCCGCCAGCGCGGTGGTGGTCAGCTCGCGGATTGCCGTCGGCTGGTCACCCGCCGGCGAATAATCGGAGACGATCTTGAACGCCCGCCCGCCCTCGGCCTTGGGTGGGCGCGCGGGCTTGTGCGGGGTGAAGCTGCCGACGGTATCGGGTTCTTCAAGGCCCCGACGAATGATGAGTTCAGCCATGTTCGCTATATGTGCTTTTTGGGGGGCGGGGGCAAGGGCAAACCCGGTAAGGGATCAAGCCGTCATGCATCGCTTGACACTCGACCCGTCATGCCATACATGACGATTGATGGAAATCGAAACCATCCGGCATAAAGCTTTGAAACGGCTTTTTCTGGAAGGGCGGACGAAGGGCATCATCGAACCGCAACGGCTGGTCGATATGCTCACGTTCATCGTAGCCGCATCCGCTTTTGAAACGCTGGCCGAACCGCCCAATTTCGGCTTCCACCCGCTAACGGGCGACCGCAAGGGCAGCTATGCCATGACGGTAACGCGAAACTGGCGGCTTACATTCATAAGGATCGACGATCATACTATCGCCGAACTTGATCTGGAGGATTATCACTGATGGCGCTGACAATGCACCCCTCGCTTTATGTTCACCCTGGCCCGTGGCTTATGCGCGAAATTGTCGAACCTTATCGCATGACGGTGACAGAGACCGCTGCCCATCTGGGCGTCAGCCGCCAGAATATGAGTATGCTGCTGAACGGCCACGCCAGTCTGAGCGCAATGATGGCGCTGCGCTTTGAAAAGGCATTCGGGATCAGCGCGGATACGTTGTTGCGGATGCAGGTGGGCTATGATTTGGCGCAGGTGAAGCTGAACAAGCAGGAGCCCGATGTGGCGCGCTTGCAGCGGGCTGCTTGAATTTCAGCGCAAGGGGAGAGCATGTTGGGCGCCAATAGCCGAGGCGGCAACTACGTGTATCGCCAAGGGATCATCCCCCCGTTCCGACATCACTATTGCGCTAACGATCAGTCGCTCGGCAGCGTTTGCCTTGTCAATCACAGTCATTCTCGTTTTACTCCTTGTGATGACTCACCCTCCTCGCCCCAACGCCACATCCAGCCTCGCTAGCAACTGTGCCAACTGCCGCTCACTAATCCGTCCGCTGCGTTCGAGTAGTTGGCTTTGGTCGACCGCAAACAGTAGCCCGGTTTGCGCAACCGAATCCTTGTCCAGCCCGGTCGCCTTGGCCGTCAAAAGCATGTTCCATGGCGCGATCTGGCGGTTCAGATTGCCGGTCAACGGCACGCATAAATAGGTGGTCAATCGGCTGATGTTGATGGCGTCGCTTTGTACGATTACTACGGGGCGGTGATAACCTGATGATCCGCCGACGGGATCGCCCAAGTCAGCCCACCACACATCGCGTTGGGAAACTTGCAAATTGCTGCTCACCACTCGCTATTTTTTAGTGTATTGCGCGCTGCCGCCTGAACAAACAGCGCCAGATCTTCATCCTCGCCCAAATCCGCGATAGCATTGGCGATTGCGGTCATGTCATCATTAGCATGTTCCGCCACAAAAGCATCGAGCGCCTTTGCATAAAGCTTGCTGCGCGAGAGTTTCATGCGCTTTGCCAGCGACTCGGCTTCGGCAAAGACGGGATCGGGAATCGATACGGCGACTTTCATACTTTTAGTAATACCACTTACTTCCGCCTTGTCAACATGTTCCTCCTTTGTTCAAAAACAACTTTCCTACAGGCTGCAAATTTGTTTTATCCTATCAGATGAAGAACACAGATTCGCAGCGTCACGATGGCCTCACCTCAAGCGCGCAGTCGCTGGTCCCGGCCTCCCCATCCACCCCCTTGGCTCCAGCCGTTCAAGGCATCCCGCCCGGTGCGCATTACACCGCGCCGCCCTTCGACCCCGTCCCCGTCCAGCCCCGTCACAACGGCTGGACGCCCGAACGCTAGCGGGGCTTTATCGAGGCGCTGGCGGCGACCGCTTGCGTCGAGGATGCGGCGCGTGCCGTGGGCATGTCGGCAACGTCTGCTTATAATCTCGTTGCGCGCCCCGACGCGGGAGCCTTTCGCGCGGCGTGGGATGCGGCGCTCGATTTTGCGGCGGGGCATCTGAAAGCGGCAGTGTTCTCTCGCGCCATACACGGCGTCCCGGTGCCGCATTATTACAAGGGCGAACTTGTCGGCGAACATCGCAAGTATAACGACCGGCTCGCGATGTTCGTGATGAACCATTATGGCATGGGCGACGCCGAAGAGGTACGGGGGCGCTCGGTTCGCTATTTCCGGCACTTGGGCTGGCTGGTCGGCGGTGACGACATTGACGACATTGACGACGACCGGGCGGAGTAGCCCCCATCACGTGGCCTCAACTTCCTCAACTTTGTAAAGTCTGCCGACACTATGCGGCATCTGTTGTTGCCTTTTGTCCGGGCCAGCGACAGAAGAAGAATCACAACACAACGGGAGGTAAGACCCATGCGTAAATTTCTAATATTGGGCGTCGCCGCGCTCGCGATTTCGGCTTGCTCGGACAAGGGCGCCGACGCCGACGGCGATGGCAAGATTTCGGACGCCGAGGCAACTGCCGAGATGGGCAAGGGCGGCGCGATGGCGATGAAGCCCGGCCAATGGGAGGTCAAGATCAGCTTCGACAAGATTGAAGCACCCGGCGTTCCTGCCAATATGCAGGGCAAGATGAAGGAGCAGATGGGCAAGGGCATGACTCAACAAAGCTGCCTGACCCAGGCGCAGGTCGACAAGCCCGGCGGCGACTTCTTTGGCGCGCCAGCCGAGGCCAATTGCACCTTTGACTCAATTGCCCGTGCGAACAACGCGATGAGTGTCGCAATGACCTGCAAGCCCGGCGGCAATCTGACCGTAAAGAGCAAGATGGACGGCAAGTTCGCCGCCGAAACCTACACCATGAATATCGAGCAGGCGACCGACGGCACACCGATGGGCGCGGTCAAGATGACCGGCAAGATCGAAGGCAAACGGATCGGGGATTGCCCGGCATGATAAAGCTCAGGGTCGCAGCTGGAGCTTTGATGGTGAGCATCGCGCTCGCATCATGTTCGGACGATAGCGCCGACAAGGACGGCAACGGCATCGTCGATAGCGAGGAACGCGCCGCCGAAATGGACTATGACGCCTTCATCCCGATGAAGGCCGGGCTGTGGGAAACGCGGTTCGTCTTTTCCGATATCGATGTGCCGACGCTTGGCAAATCGGAAAAGCAGCAGATCATGGACGAGGTCGCAAAGAGCGCGTCCAGCCGAAGTTGCCTGACTGCGGAGGAAGCGAAGAAGCCAGGCGCCGATTTCTTTGGTGGCGAAGGCGCGGACAAGTGCGTGTACAAGGCATTCGATGTGTCGGGCCAGAATGTCCGCTTGAAGCTGTCTTGCAGCATGGATGGCATGGGCGGCGTCGATATGGAACTGAAAGGCGTGATGGGCGAAACCGAATTCAACTATGAAAGCGAAGTCGACGTCCGCCTGCCGATGGTCGGCAAGGTGAAGATGAAGGGCAATGCGCTGGGCAAACATATCGGCGAGTGCCCCGCGGCATGAAGTGGCTGGGCGCAGCACTGCTGGTGATGATGGTTGCCGGTTGTGCAGCGCCCGACCTGCCTGTCCAGAGCGCACCGGCGGCGGGTCCGATCCGGCCTGCGAAGGTGAAGGTGGACTTTACGGCGAACAGCATCAGCACCGACTTTGCCGAGGGCGATGCCGGTGTTGCGGGCCGTGCGGTCGGTATCGACGATCCGGTACGCGTGGCATCTATTTCAAAGCTGGTGGTGGCGCTGGCGGCGATGCGGCTGGCGGAGCAGGGCAGACTCGATCTCGACCGCGATGTCAGCGCCTATCTTGGTTGGCAGGTGCGCAATCCGGCCTTTCCCGATGCGCCGATTACGCTGCGGCATTTGCTCTCGCACCGCAGCGGCCTGCGTGACAATATCGACTATATCGTGCCGCTCGATGGCGACCTGTCTGTGGTGATGGCCAATAACAAGGCATGGGAGCTGCGCTATCCGCCCGGCGACTATTTCAGCTATGCCAATATCAACTCACCGCTGATTGCCGCCGTGATGGAAGCCGCGACCGGAGAGCGCTTCGACCGGCTGATGGCCCGGCTGGTGCTGGTGCCGTTGAAGCTCGACGCCTGCTATAACTGGGGTGCGGGGTGCAGCGACGGACGGCGGGCGGAGGCGGTGACTTTGCTTCGGCCCAATGGCGATCTGGCCCGTGACGCGGCGATTACAGGCAAGGACCCATGCGCGGTCTATCCCGCGACCGATGGTAGCTGCGATGTTGCAAAGCTCTACAATCTCGGGCGCAATGGTTCGGCTTTCAGCCCGCAAGGGGGCTTGCGGATTTCGGCTTATGGCCTGGCAAAGATCGGGCAGGTCATGCTCAACGACGGCGAACCGCTGCTGTCGAAAAAGGCCTTTGCCGAGATGATCGGCCCGGTCTGGACGTTCGATGGCAGCAACGGGAATGACGACAAAGGCTATTTCAAAGCCTACGGCCTTGGTGTCCACTGGCTCGACGACGGGAAGGTCGGCCAATGGATCGGCCATGTCGGCGAAGCCTATAGCTTGCGCGCCGGGTTCTGGGTGAACCCGAAGGCGGGCAAGGGCTTTGTCCGCTACGCGACGATGGTCGATGAATTCGCGCCGGTCGGGCATTGCTTTGAGACTTGTCCATGATAAGTTGCATCTTGCAACGAATCATTCGCGGGAGAGAAACATGATCGGCTATATCACTTTGGGTTCGAACGACCTGCCACGCGCGCGGGCTTTTTACAGCGAGTTGCTAGGCACCATCGGCGCCAAAAAACTGATGGATTTCGGTGAGGATTTCACGCTCTACGGCGTGGGCATGGACAAGCCCGGCATCGCCGTGACCAAGCCTTACAATGGCGAAGCGGCGACGCCCGGCAACGGCAATATGGCGGCGCTCGTAATGGATGAACGCGCCAAGGTCGACGCACTGCATGCCAAGGCGCTGGAACTGGGTGGGAGCTGCGAAGGCCCTCCAGGCTTACGCGGAGATGAAGGGCCGATGGCGTTCTACGCCGCCTATTTCCGCGATCCCGAAGGCAACAAGCTGTGTGCTTTCCGGATGGGACCAGCCTGATTTGGCCCGCAAGCAACGCGATTATTTCGATGAGGAAGAGCAGACTGCGCAGCCGGACATATTATGTTGGCTGTGCAGCCGTCCGATGGGCGGGGTGACCGAATGGCATCATCCTGTGCCCAAGGCCCGGGGTGGCAAGGAGCGGCAGCCGGTGCACCCAATCTGCCACAAGACCATCCACGCGAACTTCAGCAACAGCGATCTGGAAAGGCGCTACGCGACGCCCGAAGCATTGCTGGCGCATGACGAAATCGGGCGGTTCGTAGGCTGGATCGCCAACAAGCCGCCCGACTTTAATGCGCCGACAAAGGATAGGCGCTGACGCTTAGCCCCGGTCGAAGAAATCGACGGCGCCGGTGTCCAGGTCATAATAGGCACCCACGACCTTGACCTTTCCAGCCTTGACCGGCTCGGCCAATATCGGGTCGGACGTCTCGCGCAAGCCCCTGACAACGTGACGCACATTCATGTGAATGGCATGATCGACAAGGTCGGTCTTCGTGCCCAGATTGGCGCGCGCGTCGATCACGGCGGGCAGAATGGGTTTCACCATCCGCGTCAGCGATGGCGGCAACTGGCTGTTGCTGGTCACCAGCTTGGTCGCCGCATCGACCGCACCGCACCGTTCATGGCCCAGCACGACGATCAGCGGTGTGCCCAAGGCCGCAACCGCATAGGCGATCGAACCATAGCCTGCATCATCGACATAGTTACCCGCTGTCCGGACAATGAAAAGCTCGCCAAGCCCGCCGCCGAACAGATGTTCTGGCCCGACGCGCGAGTCAGCGCAACCGACCAAAACGGCAAACGGCGCCTGGCTTTTCGCGATCTCAAGGCGGCGCTTGGTTGAGATGTCGGCGACCGGCCGTTCATCGGCGACAAAACGGCGGTTGCCATCGATCAGCTTTGCCAGTGCCTGATCGGGAGTCATGGCGGGTTTTGCTATCGGCTTTCTCTCTTCGGCAGCGGCACGTGCCGGGCTCCCTGTGGCGACCATCGCCGCGCCCGCGGTCAGGGCAGTAAGCCCGAGCACGGTGCGGCGGTTGGTCGCCATAATTTCAACAGTCATCTTGGATACTCCTGTTATTTACTGGCGGGGGATGGGTCAGGCAGGACGCGTTGCATCCGTCTGACCACGGGTTTTCCAGAGCGAGAAGAATATCCCGCCCAGAATAAGGGCAAATGTGACACCAAGGCTCAGCACGGGCGGGAATTTGTCACCGTCCATGATGAAGTCGGAAACGAAGATCTTCGCGCCGATAAACACCAGCACCAAAGCAAGTGCATATTTGAGATATTGAAACCGGTGCACCATCGCGGCCAAGGCAAAGTACAGCGCGCGAAGGCCGAGTATCGCCATGATGTTCGAGGTGTAGACGATGAAGGTATCGGTGGTGATCGCAAAGATCGCTGGCACCGAGTCCACCGCGAACACCAGATCGGCAAGGTTGATCACCACCAGCGCAAGGAACAAAGGCGTCGCCGCGCGTACCATCTTGCCGGTCTTTTCATCGGGAACCTTCACGAAGAATTTCTCGTTATGAAGCTCCTTGGTCACCCGCATATGCGTCGAGATATATTTGACGACTGGGTTCTTCGAAATGTCCGGCTCGTGATCGGTCGCCCAGAGCATCCTTATGCCGGTGGCGATCAGGAACGCGGCGAAGATATAAAGAACCCAATAATATTCCTGCACGATCGCTGCGCCCGCCGCGATCATAAGCCCGCGCAGCACGATTACCGCGATGATACCCCAAAGGAGCGCGCGATACTGGTATTTGCGGGGGATCGCGAAGAAGGTGAAAATCAGACTGATGACGAAAACATTGTCGATCGACAGCGCCTTTTCGATGAAGAAGCCCGTATAATATTTCATGCCGAGGTCGGCACCTTTCGTCATCCACACCCAAACCCCGAACGCCATCGCGATGCTGATATAGAAGGCGGATAGCTTCAGGCTTTCCGCGATGCCCATCTCCTTGTCTTCCTTGTGCAGGACGCCAAGGTCGAATGCGGTCAGCGCAATAACGATGCCGATAAAGCTCAGCCAGAACCAGGCTGGCGTTCCGAGCCAGTCTGCAAATAGAAATTCCATTATATCTTTTCCCTGTTTGTCATATGTCTATGCCGGTCGGCGGTATTTCCACCGCCGACCTTTGATCTTAGGCAGCCGATGTTTTGAACTCGCGCGTCTTCCACAGCGACCAGATTATGCCGACTGCAAGAATCGCAAAGGTGATCGACAGCGAAACGGACGGCGGGATCTTGCCGATGCCAAGCAGGTCAGCGACGAAGATTTTCGAGCCGATGAATACCAATAACACCGCCAGCGCATATTTGAGATAGTGGAAACGGTGCACCATCGCGGCGAGTGCGAAGTAAAGCGCACGTAGCCCCAAAATCGCAAAGATGTTCGACGTGTAGACGATGAACGGGTCAGTGGTGATCGCGAAGATAGCCGGCACGCTGTCTACCGCAAAGACCAGATCGACAATCTCGACCATGATCAGCGCGAGGAACAACGGCGTCATGAACCAGGTGTATCTGCCGGTGTTCGGATCGAACTTCTTCACCCAGAACTTCTCACCGTGCAGCCGCTCGGTCACGTTGAACCGCTTGCGCACCCACACCAATACCGGCGACGATCCGACATCATATTCCTTTTCGGCCATCATCCACATCTTGATCCCGGTAAATATCAGGAAGGCGGCAAAGACGTAGAGTACCCAGCCGAATTGTGACACGATCGTGGTGCCTAGTCCGATCATGATTGCGCGCAGCACGATGACGCCAAGGATACCCCAGAACAGCACGCGGTGCTGGTAGAGCCGGGGCACGGCAAAATAGCTGAAAATCATCGCGATGACGAAGACATTGTCCATCGCCAGGCTTTTTTCGATAACGAACCCGGTGATGTAATTCATCCCCGCGACTTCGCCCATATACCACCAGACCCAGCCGCCAAAAGCGAGGCCCAGACCGATATAGACCGCCGACAGGATCAGCGATTCCTTGACTTCGATCTCGCGTTGTTTGCGGTGCAGGACGCCAAGGTCGAGCGTCAGCAGCACAACGACAATGCCGATAAAGGCTAGCCACATCCAGACCGGCTTGGTCAGCCAGTCCATCATCAGAAATTCCATGAGCCTATGTCCCGTTGGCGCACGTCAAAGCGCCATATGGGTTGCCCCATATGGCGCGCAAGAGTGCAATTTCGTCAGATTTTCTGGAGACGCAGGCGCTTGCCGAACGTTCTCGCCGCGCTCTTGGCCAGCCGGTCCTTGACCGCGAGCTTCACCCGCTTCAGCTTCTGGATGCGGAACACATCGGGCCAGCGGCGCGAGCGCTCTGCACGCAGCTCCGAATCCAGCTTCTGGTGATATTGCATCAAGCGAAATACCGAAAAGGTCATTGTTTCATCCTCTTTGAACAGATTTGAGTTCAATCGGATGCCCGGTGCACGGGAGTGACAGCGTTTCGGGGTTTGGGGGAGGGAACCGCCAAGCCATGCACCGGAGACATCCGATGCGGCCGACATCACGTTGTTCGATCGCCATTTGGCCAACCGAACGAGCGCCAGAGGGGCCCGGTCCGCCCATATGTTATGGAGCGATTCGCTCCGGTTTTCAATAGGGATTTTGGTGGTAGTGCGGTGAGGTGGTTGAGGGGCGGGTTTGTTGGGGATTGCTGAATGGCGGCTCTTGGTCGCGACGCAAGGCTCGCCAGAGAGCCGATGACGAACGCAATCTTTCGAACTTAAGAATTTGCTTGTGCTCGCGAGCCTTTCGTCCAAGATCGATCAAGTGGCTAAGAGCGCATTCTCGATCCGCGGCACCGGTCAGCGACAGGTTACGGCTGTAGAGGCTTGTTCTGCACTTAGCTTCGCGCGCCATTCCCATGATGAGTATGGCGTCGGCATAATGCTGGCCGGGGCTCAGCGTTCATGGAGTGGCAGAGGTCAGGTAGAGGCCAGCGCTGGCGACGTCATCACTGTGAATCCCGGTGAAGTGCACGATGGCATGGCAATCGGTGACAGCCGCAAGTGGGCAATGCTGTATCTGGACACCCGCAAAGTTGCCTCAATCGCTGCTGACATACACGAAGGCAAGCGAGCCGAATCTGAGTTCATTGCCCCGGTTTTGCAGAACCGTCGGGCAGCGAAGCACTTTGCTGCTTCTTATGCGGCCCACGCAAGTGGCAATGAAGATGCGATGGACGAACAGTTTATCCTGCTTCTAGGAGGATTGCTGGGCGATGCGAAATTTCCCAAAGTGGGGGTGTCTCAGCGCATTGATCACGTCAAACAACAGATCGACGATGATCCAGCTGGATACCACCCCCTAGAGGCTTTGGCGCGGATCTGCGGAACCAGCAGGTTCCAGACACTCCGAGGCTTCACCGCACTGACGGGTCTGACCCCGCATGCTTACATCATCCAGCGACGGCTAGAGCTCGCCAAAGCGTTGATCCGCGGCGGCGTTGGACTGGCCGAAGCTGGAAGCGAAGCGGGTTTTGCTGATCAAAGCCATTTTCACCGGGCTTTCGTTCGGCGCTTTGGCATGACCCCTGGCGTTTACGCAGCTGCCATGCGCTGACAGGCTGCAATTTCGTTCAAGATCGCAGCCCCCATCTTCAGTAGCTTGAGCCCATCACTCATGCCGGGAGCAAGTCTTTGGAGCAGAATGCAAACAGCGCCGAGGCACAGGCTATCAGGCCATGCGCTGACGACGAAAATGCTGCGATCCTCGCCGTCATCAATGACGCTGCAATCGCATACAAAGGCGTCATCCCAGCCGATCGCTGGCATGAACCTTATATGCCCATGGACGAGTTAAAAGCTGAGATTGCTGCTGGCGTCCGCTTTACCGGATACAGTTTGGATGGTCTCTTGGTTGGCGTGATGGGCATTCAGAGCGTTCGAAATGTCCGCCTGATCAGGCATGCTTATGTCCTGTCGAACTATCAGGGCCGCGGAATTGGCTCGGCTTTGATCAACCACCTGATTAGATCCGGCACGTCTCCAATACTTATCGGAACTTGGGCTGCGGCCACTTGGGCCATAGGCTTTTATGAAGGTCATGGTTTTTCACTGGCTCCGCAGGCCGCCATAGCACCGCTCCTCAAGACATACTGGGACATCCCGGAGCGTCAGATCGCTTCATCTGTGGTATTGGCGGCGCCCGTACTGCCGATGGACGGCGCTGCTAGGCTTATCGCTGGTGCATCACCTCTGCAGCACCATTTGACGTGACAATTATAAAGCCGTCCAGAACCTGCCGGGAGTTTGATCTCGGAATGAGAAGCGAGGCTACCAATTCGATGGACGAAATAGCCGCCATGCAGTTCCTCAAGCACCGCGACGACCTCGATACTCTTTACCAGCAGCTAAGAGGGCAGCAGTCGAATTTCTCGCTCTTGACGGAACCGACGCTTAATGTAACCTGCCGTTTTTGGAATCACCCCTCGCCCCCTTGTTACCGCAGCGGGCGGGGTGTGCGACAATTAGCTTCAGTCGATGGTGTATCCAAGGCGGTCGCTTGGTCTGCTGCGACCTTTCGCAAAATGGCGAGTTCGTGGAAAGGCGCGTACCAATGTTAGAAGGACGCGCGGCGGAATATGGGCTAGTTTTCGAACTTTCAATGAGCAGAAGCGCAAATGGATGAGGAGCCTAAGCAGGTGCGGGACTACTCGACTATCTCATTGGCAGATGCGCGGCGAGATTATCTTGCAGCAAGCACAACGGGGATGCCAATTGCCGGCTTTATTGCTTGGGGTGCACTTACAGTCGCTGCTTACATCCTTGGCGACCGCCTCCCGAGTTTCGCGCCCTTCATCGCGGCGGCCATTCCCTTCCCGCTTTCTCTCGTCATCGACAAGATCCGTGGTGAGCCAGGCCTTCAGGCAGATAGCCGACAAAATCCCGTGACGCAGCTGTTCATGAGGTTCATCACGGTTGTTGCGCTCCTCATACCATTCGTCATTATCGCTGCCCAGGCAGCCGGCAGTATCGACCTTCTGATCCTTGGTCTGGCGATCTTCGCCGGGATGGTATGGGTCCCACATGGTTGGGGCGCAGATGATCCTGCTGGCTTCATCCACTTCGTGGTGCGGGCCATTCTTTGCTACGCAGCCTATCTGCTTGTTCCTGAGGGTGTGCGGGGCGCGGCAATCGCTGGCGCTGCGGCGCTGACTTACGTTTACGCCATTGCCGCTATGAGAAAACCATCGACCGCTCGATGAGTGGCGACGCTTCAAGATGTGGTCCGATCGCGTTTCCTCAGACAGAGCTCGCGGGGATTGGAAAGACGGCGATAGCACGAAGCCTCGGATGATTGGCTTCGGGATAGTCCGCCGCAAGGTGAGATGACCGCAATGTTGTCGGGAGCTGCCATAAGCCAATCAGACAAAATACGGAGTGCGACAGTCAAAGCCCGTAATAGGAAATTTCCTCTTGACAAAATGTTCTTATTATGTTCTATTTGACGAATGACACACCCAATCCCCTCAACCGAACCCTCCCTCCCCACCGCCTTCGTCGCCTCGCGCCAAGCCAATGGCTGGACGGTCGAGCGCCAGCGCATGTTTTGCGAGGCGCTGGCGGAATGTGGCTATGTCGAGAAAGCCGCCGCGTTGGTGGGGATGACGCGGCAGGGGGCTTATGCTTTCAAAAACAGCAGCGCCGGGCACGCCTTCGCGCTGGCGTGGGATGCCGCCTTGCTGCTCGCGCGGCAGCGGATGATCGACGATGCCTATGAGCTCGCCTTTGAAGGCTCGGTCGAACGAACCTATCGTGATGGGAAGCTGGTGCAGGAAAAGCGCAAGCGCGATCCCAAGATGCTGCTCGCCACTATCGAGCGGCTGGGGTCAAAGGCGGCGCTCGGCTGCGCGCCGGTGCTGGCAGTGGCGCAGGAGTTCGGCGCGTTTCTCGATGCGATGGAGGCTGAAGCAGCGGGCCAGCGCGGGGCGACCGGCGAATTCATGGAGTGCCGCGCCGACTGGGGCGGAATGGCGAGCCGCGCGCCGCTCAAGGACAGCAGCAGCCTTCTCCGCCGCGCGGCTTTGAGCGCGCCCGCGCCCCGGCCACGGCTTGAGGACCGGCGCGGGCATGAGTGAAAAACGCGATTTCGCGTCAAAACTGTCAAAAGTCGGTGATCAGGGACTGTCCCCGAACGGGGACTGTCCCTCTCTCGGAGAAGAGATAATATTCGGCGTATAATTAGGGATCGTCCCCATGCGGGGACAGTCCCCGAGCGCGGTTCAATCCCGAAGCAATTCGTTTATCGCCGTCTTCGCCCGTGTCTGGGCATCGACACGCTTGACGATGACGGCGCAGGACAGGCTGGGGCCCGGGCTGCCATCGGGGAGCGGCTTGCCGGGTAGCGCGCCGGGGACGACAACCGAATAAGCAGGCACACGGCCGACGAAAATTTCGCCGGTATTGCGGTCGATGATCTTGCTGGTCGAGCTGATGAACACGCCCATCGACAGCACCGCGCCTTCCTCGACGATCACGCCTTCGACGACTTCGGAGCGCGCGCCTATGAAACAGTTATCCTCGATGATGACGGGGCCTGCCTGCAACGGTTCGAGTACGCCGCCAATGCCGACGCCGCCCGACAAATGCACGTTTTTGCCGATTTGCGCGCAACTGCCGACGGTCGCCCAGGTGTCGACCATGCTGCCTTCATCGACGCGCGCACCGATGTTGACGAAGCTTGGCATCAGTACGACGTTTTTGGCGATATGGCTGCCATGCCGAGCCACCGCGCCGGGCACGACGCGGAAACCGGCTTCGCGAAAGCGGCTTTCGTCCCATCCCGCAAATTTCGACGGCACCTTGTCATAGGCTGGTGCGCCGCTCGCACCGCCATCGACCACCATATTATCATTCAGCCGGAACGAGAGCAGGACCGCCTTCTTCAGCCACTGATTGACCTGCCACGCCCCATCCTGCTTCTCGGCAACGCGAAAGGAGCCATCGTCAAGCCCCGCCAGCGCGCTCTGCACCGCGTCGCGCACTTCGCCCTGCGTCGCACTGCTTACAGTGTCGCGCGCTTCCCAGGCGGCGTCGATAATTGAGGAAAGCTGTTCGGTCATGCGGCTCTTTCAAGGCTGTGAAGTCCCGCCAGCCATTGGGTCAGGTCGGTGATTTCATGGTCGATATGGATTGCATGATCGCCGCTATCAGCTTCGCCTGCATGTTTCACCCAAATAGTTGTCATGCCAAGCGCTTTCGCAGGAACGAGATTATGCGGTGAGTCTTCGACAAAGAGCGCGCTGGACGGGCTTATGGAAAGTTCGCGGCACAAGGCATCGTAGCTCGCGGGATCGGGCTTGGGCAGATGGCGCATCCGGTGGATATCGAAAACGCCTTCGAACAGGTTATCGAGCCCGCGCGCCGCCAATACGCGCTCCGCATAGGGCAGGTCGGCATTGGTGAAGATCAGCTTGCGCCCCGGCAGCGCGGAAATATGCGCCCGCAAATTGGCGCAAGGGGTGAGCAAGCTCAGATCGACGTCGTGCACGAAATCGAGATAGTCATGCGGATCGACCTCGTGCTCTGCCATCAGCCCGCCCAGCGTTGTGCCATATTTGCGCCAGTAACGGTGCCGGATATCATGGGCTTCGATCGCTTCGACCTTGAAATAATCCTGCACGAACAACGCGATGCGATCACGCACCTGCGCCATGATATTCGCTTCCGGCGTATATAGCGTAAGGTCGAGATCGAAAATCCAGGTATCGATGTGCGTGAAAGCAGTGTTCATTCCGCCCGACTAACCATCTATTCAGCATAGCTCAACAGTTGGCGGTAACGTTAAGTTTTATGAAAGCGAACCGGGCTTATATGCCGTTCGATATGGGGAAGGGTCGCAATCTCATGAATTCTGCCAGAAACAGCCGCAACATTGCCATCGGGAGTTCGATAATTTTTGCGCTGTCGCTCTCTGCCTGCGGTGGTAGCGGAGGAGGTGGAGGGGTAAATTCTTCGCTTCCCGCGCCACCACCGCCGGTTGTCGCCCCACCCCCGCCACCACCGCCACCACCCCCACCCCCTCCGCCGACCACCAACTTCGCAACGGCGGAGTTTAACCGGTCCGATGGTCCGGGCTATCACGGAGCGATCACCGCCTATCAGGCGGGTGCCACGGGTTCAGGCATAACGGTCGGTGTCATCGATTCCGGCATCGACCCCAGCAGCCATGAATTCGCCGGGCGGATACATCCGCAATCGGCCGATGTTGCAGGCAGCCGTGGTCTTGGCGACGACGATGGCCACGGCACGGCGGTCACCCGCGTACTTGCGGCGGCTAGAGACGATCTCGACATACACGGCATAGCATTCAACGCGACGATATTGGCGTTGCGGGCGGATCAGCCTGGAAGTTGCACCACCGCCGATCCCGGTGAATCCGAAGCCAACTGCTCCTTCTTCGATTCGTCCATCGCCGGTGGCATCAACCGCTCGGTCAGCGCCGGCGCGCGCGTTATCAATATCTCATTGGGAGGTGCCGGCGGCGCCAGCGCGACGCTGCGAACGGCAATAGGCAATGCCACCCGTGCCGGTGTTGTTGTCGTTGTTTCGGCGGGCAATGAGGCAAATGACACAAATCCGGAATATGACATAAACAGTCCCAGCCCGTTTGCGCAGGCGCTCGTCGCGAACGGCAATGGCTTGGTCATCATCGCCACCTCGGTTGACAATCAAGGAACGATTTCCGACTTCAGCAACCGGGCCGGGGTTTCGCAGAACACTGTGCTATCGGCGCTTGGCGAGGGTGTGTGTTGCGAATATCAGAATGATACGATCTTTCGTTTTCAGCAAAATGGGTCGACCTTCGTTCGGGTATTCAACGGCACCTCTTTCTCAGCGCCGCAAATAGCGGGTGCTGCGGCGTTGCTCGCGCAGGCCTTTCCCCATTTGACCGGGCAGCAGATCGTCAACCTTTTGCTGACCAGCGCGCGCGATGCCGGTTCTGCGGGCACCGATGCCATATATGGCCGCGGCATATTGGATATTGCCCGGGCGTTTGCGCCGTCGGGCACGACCTCGCTGGCCGGAACGACCACCGTTGTGCCGGTGGCGGGCAATGGCGGCACTACTTCCGGCCCGATGGGCGACGTTGCGCTATCGAACAGACCGGTGAACGCGGTCATTTTGGACAGCTATGGTCGGGCCTATGACATCGATCTGGCGCATGGCTTGAACGCCACTTCGCCGCGCCTTCGGCTGACACCGGCGCTGGTCAATCAGGGGCGGTCGGTCAATATTGCGGCAGGTGGTGCGGAAATCGCCTTTTCAATCAGCGACAACGGAATGGGCGGCGCGCGGGTGGCGCCGTTGCTGCTGTCCGACACCCAGCAGCGCCCATCGCGCATATTAGCGGGGCGCATCAGCGCAGCAATTTCGCGGGACACACGCTTCAGCCTCGGCATCCGCCAAGATGCGGCGGGGCAGGTCGCCGCGCTGCAGGGCATGCATAGCGGTGCATTCCTGACAGCCAGCGAAGCGCGGTTGGAAAGCGGGTTCGAGCGTGTGGCGGGTACGTCCTTTGCGTTGCGTCATCGCATTGGCAGCTTCGGTCTCACCGGCAGCACTGAAATCGGCGATGCCCGGCTGTTCGAACGCACCGGTGCAGATTTCAACCGCAGCGGCACGCGGCGATATCCCTATTCGTTGGTCGGCATTTCGGTTGATCGCCAAGTCGGACCAGCAAAACTGGCAATCGGCGCCAACTGGATGCGCGAGGACGAAACGATATTGGGCGCGCGTTTTGCCGACTTTATCGGGCAGGGCGGCGCGCGCAGCCTGTTTGTCGATGGCAAGGGCGAAGTGCAGCTTGGGCATGATTGGACGATGGGCGCAAGCTGGCGGCAGGGGTGGACCTATGCCAATTCTGGCGCGTCGCTCACCGGGCAAAGCCTGCTCAAAAGTAATGCCTTTTCATTCGACGTCACGCGGGCAAATGCCTTCGCGGACGCCGATCGTCTGGCGCTACGCATCGCCCAGCCGCTGCGCGTGGTCAGCGGCGGATTGACGCTCAACCTGCCAGTGGCTTATGATTATGCGACATTGACGCCGACTTTCGGGGTGCGCCGTTTCAGCCTTGCGCCAACCGGGCGCGAGATAGCGAGCGAAGTCGCGTGGATGGTGCCTGTGAGCGGCGGCTATTTCTCGTCAAACCTGTTCTGGCGGCAGGAGCCGGGGCACTTCGAGACAGCGCCGGACGACGTGGGTGTGGCGTTCCGGCTGGTGATGGATTTCTAAACCGTAAAGCTTTCGCCGCAACCGCAACTGCCGGTGGCGTTGGGATTGTTGAAGACGAAACCGGCGGCGAATTCGTCCTCGACCCAGTCCATGACCGAGCCGACGAGATAAAGTACGGAGCCGCCGTCGATATAGAGTACGCCGCCGGGGGTTTCGATCTTCTCGTCGAACGGCACCGCTTCGGTTACATAATCGACAGAATAAGCGAGACCCGAGCACCCACGACGCGGCGTGGACAGCTTAACGCCGATTGCATCTGCGGGGGCCTTGGCCATTAGTTCGGCAATCCGCGCTTCGGACGCTGGCGTCAGGTTGACGGCGGCCGGACGCGCTCTGGTTTTGACTTCGGTCATAGCATTCCAAGCTCCAGACGGGCTTCGTCGGTCATATTGGCGGGGGTCCATGCGGGTTCCCAGACGAGATTCACCTCGGCATCGCCGATCCCCGGCACCGCGCCGACGCGAAGCTCGACTTCGCCCGGCATCGACTCGGCAACCGGGCAATGCGGTGTGGTCAGCGTCATGGTCACGAGCGCGTGGCCATTGTTGATCTCGACATTGTAGATCAGGCCGAGGTCGTAAATGTTGACCGGGATTTCCGGGTCGTAGATTTCCTTGAGCGCTTCGATGACGGCTTCGTAGAGCTCGCCATCGGGTTGGCCAGCTTCGGGCACAGCAGGTTTCTGCGCGAGAAAACCTTCCAGATAATCCTTCTTTCGCTCGAACGTCTCAGCAGCGGTCTCGACGCGCGCCTTGGGCGGCTTTTCAACGCTTTCGACTTCTTCAACGCGGATGTCATGGTCGCTCATCCGAAAATCCTCTTCACTCGTTCCAGTCCGCGCACCAGCGCCGCGACGTCGTTTTCGTCGTTATAAATTCCAAAACTCGCCCGCGCGGTGGCGGGGACGCCCAGATGGTCCATCAGCGGCTGGCAGCAATGATGACCGGCGCGGATCGCCACGCCTTCCTCGTCCAATATGGTGCCGATGTCGTGCGGATGCACCCCCTCCATTGAAAAGGAGACGATACCCGCCGATTTTTCCGGGCCGTAAAGCGCAATCGAATTGACCGAGCGCAACGCTTCGCGCGTTTGCGCGGCGAGTGCGCTTTCATGCGCGAAAATCGCCTCGGGGCCGATGGCGTCGACATAATCGATAGCTGCATGGAGGCCGATAACTTCGATAATCATCGGCGTGCCTGCCTCGAACCGCGAAGGCGCAGGCGCATAGGTCGTTTTTTCGAACGTCACCCGGTCAATCATCGCGCCGCCGCCCTGCCATGGGGGCATCGCGTCGAGAGTTTCGGCGCTCGCCCAGAGCACGCCGACACCAGTTGGGCCGTATAATTTGTGGCCCGAAAGAACATAAAAGTCGCAACCAAGCTCAGCCATATTAAGCCGCATCCGGGGCGCGGCCTGACATCCATCGAGCAACAGCTTGGCGCCCACGGCGTGCGCAGCTTTTGCAGCACGTTTCGCGCCGAGGATCGAACCCAACACATTGGACACATGCGCCAGAGCGACCAGCTTGTGCTGCTCGGTAAGGTTCGCCTCAAGCCAATCGAGGTTGATCAGGCCATCTTCGGTCAGCGGACACACATCGATATGCGCGCCGACCTTTTCGGCCAGCATTTGCCACGGCACGATATTGCTGTGATGCTCGAGCTGCGACAACATGATCCGGTCGCCAGCCTTCAGGTTCGCCGGACCCCAGCTTTGCGCGACGAGATTGATGCCCTCGGTCGCGCCACGTACGAAAACGATTTCGTTGGCCAAAGCGGCACCAATAAAACGCGCCACGCGATCGCGCGCTGCCTCAAACGCAACGGTCATATTGGCCGAGCGCGCATACACGCCGCGATGAACGGTGGCATAATCCTCGCCGCCCGCGCGCATCATCGCGTCAAGTACGACCTGCGGCTTCTGCGCGGTCGCGGCAGTATCGAGATAATGCCAGTCGCGCACGCCGGGGAAGTCCTGGCGTAGCTCGTGTGACACAGAACCGCCTTCATTCTCCCATCGGGCAACGGCGCGTTCTGTTGGGATGGCGAAGCTTGTCACACCAGTTCCCCCAGCTTCTTCAGCGCCGCCTCGGTCAGCATTTCCTCGTCGACAGCGCCTTCGAACACGCCAGCAACAAAGGCCTGCAGCATCAGCTTCTTCGCATCCGCAGGCGCAATACCGCGCGCTTGCAAGTAAAACAGCCCCATCGGGTCGAGTTCCCCGATCGCACAGCCATGCGCGCATTTGACGTCGTCGGCGTAGATTTCAAGTTCGGGCTTGGCATTGGTGGTGGCGCTGCGGTCGAGCAGCATTGCCTTTACCGACTGCTCGCTATTGGTCGCTTGCGCATCGCGCGCCACTGCGACCTTACCGAGATAGGTGCCGGTTGCCTTGCCCGCCAGCACCGAGCGCACGATTTGCGACGAGGCGGCACCGGGTTCGGCATGGGTGACTGTCGTAATGATTTCGAGCGTTTGTTCACCGCCACCGATCTGCACTGCGCCGAGTTTGAATTCGGCACCTTCGTGCAAGGTGACGTTCAACTCCACCCGCCCATAATCACCGCCGAAATTGAGCACATGGATTGCAGCAGTCGCGCCTTTACCGATGGCAATGTCGAGTTGGTGAATAGCACCGCTGTCCTGAACAATCGTGCGCACAAAAGAGCCGCCCGCAGGCACGACGATAGCCTCCGCTTCAGGCAAAGGCCAAGCCCGCGTCAGCGCATCAATGTCGCTATACCGCCACGCTTCATCGCGCCGAGTTGGGAGAGCAGTCATCGCAGTGGCGATCCCTCTGCGGTCTCTGCGCCTCTGCGTGAATTCAATTTTTTTGCACGCAGAGGCGCAGAGACCGCAGAGCAAAAGAGGGGCGTGCCTGCGGCGTTCATGCCGCCAATTCCTTATACCCATCACGCTCCAGCTCCAGCGCAAGCTCAGCCCCGCCGGTGCGCGTAATTCGCCCACCGTCGAGCACATGGACAAAGTCAGGTTTCACATAATCGAGCAACCGCTGGTAATGCGTGATCAGCAGCACCGCTTTGTCGGGCCGCCGCATGATCCGGTTGATGCCGTCGCCGACCACGCGCAGCGCGTCGATGTCGAGGCCGCTGTCTGTTTCGTCGAGGATCGCCAAAGCAGGGTCGATGATGCCCATCTGCACCATCTCGTTGCGCTTCTTCTCGCCGCCCGAAAAGCCGACATTCACCGGGCGCTTGAGCATCTCCATATCCATGCCGAGCGCACCCGCCTGTTCGCGCGCGACCTTGAGAAATTCGGCGCCTGACAGCGGAGCCTCACCGCGGTTCTTGCGCTGCGCATTCAGCGCCTCGCGCAGGAACTGCACATTCGACACGCCGGGGATTTCAACGGGATATTGGAAGCCCAGGAACAGGCCAGCGGCGGCGCGTTCATGCGGTTCGAGCGCGAGCAGGTCCAATCCATCCCCGACCCGTTCGCCTCGAGCATCGTCGAGAGGCCCATCGGTCGTGCGCGCCTTATCGGTGTCTCGACTGGGCTCGACACGAACGGAACTAGGCGTAAAAGTCACGGAACCCCCGGTCACCTCATAACCGGGCCGCCCCGACAGCACATAACCGAGCGTCGACTTCCCAGCGCCATTCGGCCCCATGATCGCATGGATCTCGCCCGCACCCAGCGAGAGCGTGAGGCCCTTGAGGATCGGCTTGTCGCCAACATTGGCGTGGAGGTTATTTATTTGGAGCATTAGAACCAGAACTCATTCATTTCTTTGAGGAACTTCTTGTCTGCTGCTGGAAAGCCGGAAGCTTCGCCAATTACAGAGTCTATGCCGCAGTGAGGACAAAGGGCACAGTCATTATCGTCAACCCAATCCTTGATCTCTGCCGGTGAGAAAACTTCGCAGCAGTAAAAGCAGCCCGCTGCCTGACTGGCTTCCAGCTCAAGGCGATGCGGCACCGTGTGTGTATGAGCATCAAGGATATATCCACGTCCTTCAGCACGGACTTGCACTTTCATTGCTTCGTGGGCGTCGGATTTATTCACCCCACACTCCCCTCAAGCGAAATCCCCAACAACTTCTGCGCCTCGACCGCAAATTCCATCGGCAATTGCTGCAACACTTCCTTGGCAAAGCCGTTGACGATGAGCGCCACAGCTTCCTCAGCATTCAGCCCGCGTTGCATCGCGTAGAACATCTGGTCGTCGGAAATCTTGCTCGTTGTCGCCTCATGCTCGATCTGCGCACTGGGGTTGCGGACTTCGATATAGGGGACGGTATGCGCGCCGCTTAAGCTTCCGAGCAGCAGCGAATCGCACTGGGTGAAGTTGCGCACGCCCTCGGCTTTGGGCGCGACGCGGACCAGTCCGCGATAGGTGTTGTTGCTGTGTCCGCCGCTGATGCCCTTGCTCACGATGGTCGAGCGGCTGCCCTTGCCATTGTGGATCATCTTGGTGCCGGTATCGGCTTGCTGGTAATTGTTGGTCACCGCGACCGAGTAAAATTCGCCCACTGAATTCTCGCCGTTCAATACGCAGCTTGGATATTTCCACGTTACCGCGCTGCCGGTTTCGACCTGAGTCCAGCTCACCTTGCTATTCCGCCCCTGGCACAAAGCGCGCTTGGTGACGAAATTATAGATGCCGCCCTTGCCCTCTGCGTCGCCCGGATACCAGTTCTGTACGGTCGAATATTTTATCTCGGCATCGTCCAATGCGACCAGCTCGACAACTGCAGCATGAAGCTGATTCTCGTCGCGCATCGGCGCGGTGCAGCCTTCGAGGTAGGACACATAGCTGCCCTTGTCTGCGACGATCAGCGTGCGCTCAAACTGTCCGGTATTTTCGGCGTTGATGCGGAAATAGGTGGAAAGCTCCATCGGGCAGCGCACGCCTTCGGGGATGTAAACGAAGGTCCCGTCGGAAAAGACTGCGCAGTTGAGCGTCGCGAAATAATTGTCGTGCATCGGCACGATCTTGCCGAGCCATTTGCGCACTAGGTCGGGATATTCCTTGATCGCTTCGGATATGCTGCGGAAGATGACGCCAGCACGTTCAAGTTCGGCGCGGAAGGTGGTCGCGACGCTGACGCTGTCGAACACCGCATCAACCGCAACCTTGCGCGCCCCTTCGACGCCGGCCAGCACTTCCTGTTCGGCTATCGGAATGCCGAGTTTTTCATAGATGCGTAGAATTTCCGGATCGACCTCGTCGAGGCTGCCAAGCTTCGGCTTCGCCTTGGGCTCGGCGTAATAATAGGCATCCTGATAATCGATCGGCGGGATATTGAGCTTTGCCCAATCGGGCGTCTCCATCGTCAGCCAATGGCGAAACGCCTTCAGCCGCCATTCGAGCATCCATTCGGGTTCGTTTTTCTTGGCCGAAATGAAGCGGACGGTGTCTTCGGTCAGCCCCTTGGGCGCGAAATCGGTTTCAATGTCCGAAGACCAGCCATGCTCGTAATCGGCAACCTTTTCGGCAGCGTCCCAGGCGGCCTTGTCTTTGATGTCTACATCATCGGTCATGGCTGCACCTTCGTAAATGGTTGGTTCGCACAAAGACGCGAAGACACGAAGAGTTCGGTGGCAAGCCTTCGCGAAGCGCTATCAAAACTGCTGTGCAAATTTGAACCGCCGTCAAAAGGGAGAATTTCCCTTCGGACTAGAACAAACATCTTCGTGTCTTCGCGTCTTCGTGCGAACCAATTTCTCTCCCTCATCGCACAAGCCCCGCCAGATTGATTTCAGCCAATGCCCCGCGCACCGCGCCGTTGACGACAGCCCAATGCGGCTGGACATGGCAACTGCCTTCCATTGCGCAGTCATGCTTGCCGCTTTCGCAACAAGCGGTCATGGCAATCGGACCTTCAACGGCTTCGATGATGTCGGCAAGGCTGATCGCCGCAGCCGGGCGGGCGAGCTTTATGCCGCCGCCGGTACCACGCGCTGAACGCAGCAGGCCGGCCTTGGTCAATATGCTCACCAGTTTTTGCGCCGTGGGCAGCGCCAGCCCTGTTTCCGCCGCCAGATCAGTCGCCGACACGCGCGCAGAGCCGCAATGCCGCGAAGCCGCGCTCATCACTACCACTGCATAGTCCGCCATATTGGACAGGCGCATCGGAGAATCCTAATCAGACAAATTCATTCTGATTTCCGAAATGGGCGCTTTAGCGGCAAAAATCAACCCGGAAAGGTTTCGATGTCGCGGTAATTGTCCTTGCTCAGCCAGATCCGGAGGATTTTGGTATCGTCCCCATCGAGAGCGCCCGGTGTCCGCCCCGCAAACTGCCGGATTTCACGGATCATGTGCGGCTGGTCGTAGAACAGCGATTCGATTTTCGCTCGCAATTCGGGCGTACAGGCTGGGTCGACGAGCAGGCTGGCGGCCCGCAATGCCCGATATTTGCGCATCAGCGGCTTTGGCGCGCAGCCGAAATAACGCGTGATCAACCGAGCCGCCGTGCTGCGCGACATGTCGAGTTGCGGATATAGCTGGTCCACATCGGGATCGAGATCGCTCGACAGCCAGTCGATGACGGTCTTGATCATCTTCATATGCGGCATCGGCACCTTGCAAAGGCGTTGCAACAAAAAGCTGCTGATCTGCTCGACCATCTCGGCAATACGGATATTGCCCGTTCGATAACCATCGCTGAACCTTTGCATCATTGCATCGATTTCAGGGCCGAACAGGTCGGACGCAGGCACTGCCTTGTCGGCGAATTGATTAGCGGGCTTTCCCGTGAGCGCGACAAAGCCCAGCGGCGAAAGCGCAAAGCCGAGATCATATAAGGGGCCGTCGAACCGGAATTCGACTGCTGCAAGGCCCGGGCCGAAGATTGTGGCTCCGGAAATCGGGTCGATATGGCCATCCTGGAACTTGAGTTCGCCGGTACCGGAGAGGAGGAAAATCAGATGGCCCAAGGCGGCTGGCTGCCGGTCCTGGATGTGTTTTTCATCACAGCCAAAGAAGTAAATCTGCGTTACGAATGGCGCAAGTTCTGCGGGCGGGGCAAATTGCACCACCTCGATCTTGTGCGGCGCGATAAAGGCGGCACCCGCATCATCGTGCAAATGGCCAGCCATATCGCAATCGGCCATTTGGCTCTCTTGCATCGACCCATTCCCTGGGCTTGTGCCAGCCAATACCGCACAACACCCTGAAAAAATGACGTTAGCCCAAGCGTCCACTGCCTGCAATAGCGCCGACCTCAGGCGTGATTACGGATCTCGCTTCGCCATCGAAGCCATAACATAATTGTCGAGTTCATCATGTTCGCCCTTTGAAAAGCGCAAACCGAGTTTGCTCCGGCGCCACAGGATGTCATCGGCGGATTTGGCCCATTCGCTGGTAATCAGATAATCGACTTCGGCCTGATATAGCCCGTGTCCGAAATGCGCCCCAAGACCATCGGGCGAGCTTGCGTTGCCGAGCATGAAATAGGATAAAGTTCCATAGCTTCTCGCCAGCCGCCGGACGATGGCTTCGGTCAGGAATGGATATTTTTGCAAGAGGTCAGCGCGTAGCGCGCTCGCACCTTCTGTCGGAAAGTCACCGCCAGGCAATGGTTTTTGCAACGTCCAGTCCGGCCCGGCAAGCGACGGCAGATAAGGTGCCAATCTGCCAACAGCATTTTCCGCCAGATGACGGTAGGTGGTAATCTTCCCGCCGAAAACCGACAATATCGGAGTCTGACCTTTTTCATCGGTCTCCACGTCGAAATGGTAACCACGCGAGGCAGTTTCGGGCTTGCCGGACCCGTCATCGACCAACGGTCGGACACCGGCGTAGCTGTATATGACATCGGCGGCGGTCACAGCCTGCTGGAAATAGGCGTTTGCGGATTCACAAATATACTCGATTTCGCCGGGCGTTGCGGTGATGTTGTCGAGTGGCCCGTGATGGTCCGCGTCGGTTGTCCCTATCAAGGTGAAGTCGTCTTCATAAGGGATGGCAAAGAAGATCCGTCCGTCGGGATTCTGGCAAAAATAGGCCTGCGGGGTATCGAACAGCTTTCGCACGACAATGTGCGAACCGCGTACCAGCCTTATGTTCTCATGGGCATCGCGTATGTGCCCGGCAGTACGGCCGAGCAGTTCAAGCACAGCAGGCCCTGCTGCATTGGCGATGGCTTTGGCGCGGATGGGCGCTTGGCCCGCCACGTCTATATGCCAGAACCCGTCGCGCCGCTCCAGATGCGTGACTTCGGCCTGCGTGCGGATATCCGCTCCATGGTCCGCCGCATCCATCGCGTTCAGTACCACCAGCCGCGCGTCGTCCACCCAGCAATCTGAATATTCAAAGGCTTTGACGAACTCCGGCTTGAGTGGCTTTCCGGCCAGTTCCCTGCGAAGATCGAGCGTGCGTGTGGCGGGAAGCTTTTTGCGTCCGCCTATATGATCGTACAGAAACAGCCCCAACCGGACGAGCCAGGCGGGACGGATGCCCTTTTGATGCGGCAACACAAAGCGGAGCGGCCAGATGATGTGCGGCGCAATCGCCCAAAGCCGTTCGCGCTCCAGTAGCGATTCGCGCACCAGTTTGAATTCATAATGTTCAAGGTAGCGCAGCCCGCCGTGGATGAGCTTCGTCGATGCCGAGGAAGTCCCGCGCGCGAGATCGCCGCGTTCTAGCAAGATGACTTTTGCGCCGCGCCCTGCCGCATCGCGTGCGATCCCTGCGCCGTTGATGCCGCCGCCAATCACTGCCAGGTCGTAAATGGTTTCGCTCATAAGACTATCCATGCGAACAGCGCGGCTCCGGCAAAAGCCGTGAAGGTCGCAAGCATGACTGGCAACAAGGCCCTCCAGCCCTGCCCCAGCAGGAGATCCAGTCGCGAGCGCATTGCGGTTGCGGTGACCGCGAACAGCAGCATTGCCTTGGAAGCAATCAGGCCATATTCGGCGACCCATGCGGGCGCGCGGATCAGCGAATTGATCGCCACTGCGCCAAAAAAGGCAAGGATGAACCAAGGCAGCTTTAGCTTCGCCAGAAGCGTTTTGGGTTGTGTGCCCGTGCCGCCGATGGCCAGCCCTATGAGAGCCACCGCCGGAGCCAGCAAGGCGACTCGCGAGAGTTTGACTATTGTCGCCGTCTCGCCTGCGCTTTCGGAGAAGCTATAACCGCCGCCAAGCGCCTGCGCTACATCATGTACCGCCGCGCCCATCAGGAAACCCGCCTGTCTGTCGGTGAATTGCAGATAGGCGGCAATCAAGGGGTAGAAGGACATGGCGATCGCACTCGCGAGCGCCACGCCGACCAGTGTCAACGTGAAATGGGACTGATTAAGCCGCTCGCGTCCGATTACCGCGTAGATCGCCAGTGCCGCAGAAGCGCCGCAGATCGCAGTAGCACCGCCAGCTAGCCACCCGGAAAAGCGGCTTTGCCCGCCCAGATGTGCGCCAAGCAATCCGGCCCCGATGACAATGACCATGATTAAAACAAGTCCAACAAAAGCGAGAATTCCCAAACTGCCAATCTGCATCGCAGTGACCTGCGTGCCCAGCAAAATGATGCCCCAGCGCAAACAAGATGTGCCACAAAAATCGAGGCCCGGATGCACTTTCTGCTCGGCGGAAACAAAATTGAGAGCAAGACCGAGAAGTAATCCGGCGAGGATCACGGGCATACCGTAATGTTCGGAAAACCATGTCGCTGCTGCCGATGCAATCGCGACAACGATGAAACCCGGAAACAGCGTGCTGACCGCCAGTCGTCTCCGCGGCGCGGGATCGACCTCGGCTAGATAGGTCTCGCCATATAGATCCGCAATGTAGCTGGCGTTTATGTCTTGCGGTGTCATATGGCCTTCTATAGGCAAGTCTGCGATGAGTTCCAGCATAAAGCGGGGCGGACGATAGGCAAGGGGAGAGACTGCGATGCGCACGGGCGAATGCATATGAAGCCGATCACGCCCGCGCTCCGATGGGTCTTGTTCGGCCTCCTCTGCGTCGCCGGTATTTTCAACGCGATGGACAGACCGGTTATTGCCATCCTCAAGCCCGACATGTCCGCCGACCTTGGATGGAGCGATACCGACTTCGCCAACCTTGCGTTTGTTACACAAATAGCGGCGGCTTTGTCTTTCCTGTTCACCGGATGGCTGGTCGACCGTCTTGGTGTGCTCAAGTCGATGATTGCGGGGGTGACGACATGGAGCCTTGCCGCGATGGCGCATGGCTGGGCGCTTTTGGGCTGGCATGTGGTCGCTGCGCGTATCGGCCTTGGCGCGACCGAGGCCGTGCAGACGCCCTTGACAATCAAGACCGTCGCTACGCTGTTTCCACCGGACAAGCGTTCCTTTGCCTTTGGCGTCGGCACCGCAATCGCTGGGCTTGGGACGATTTCCATGCCGTTTTTCATCCCGGTGATTGCCGCGATCTGGGGATGGCGCGGTGCGTTGATCTTTGGCGGCATTGGTGGGTTTGTCACGCTGGCGCTATGGTTGTGGTTTGCGCGTGGTGTCCGGTTCGACGACAGAGCCGAAGATGCTGCGCGTGATTTGTCCGACGATGGCGCGCCTTATGGACCGATTCTCAAGGAACGGCGCACTTGGGCGATTGTGATCGCAAAGGCGTTGTCCGATGCCACCTGGTGGCTGATCAATTTCTGGTTGCCCGATTTCTACCGCAAGGAGTTCGGACTGACGACGAGCGAACTTGCCGTGCCGCTCGCCATTGCCTTTCTGGGTTCGGGCGCAGGGGCATTGTTCGCTGGCTGGCTATCGACATGGCTGTTGGAGAAGGGGTGGAGCGTAAATCGCGTACGCAAAAGTGTGATGCTTGGCTCTGCGCTTGCTGTCCTGCCATTGCCGTTCGTGCTGGCGCTCGACTCCTTTTGGCCGGTTGCGATCATGATGGGCGTAGTGATGGCTGGACACCAAGGGTTTTCGCTGTCGATCTTTTCGACGATCACCGATGTCGTGCCGCGCAGCAAGGTCGGACGCGTTACAGCGTTCGGCGCATTCATGGGGAATATCGGCGGTGCGCTGATCCAGCTCGTGACAGGGGCGGTTCTCGCGGCAGGACTTGGCTTTACGCCGCTCTTTATCTTTGCCGCGCTGTCTTACCTGCTGGCACTTGGCTGGTTCCATATGCTGCTGCCCGACATTCGGCGGGCGGAGCGTGAAACAGCGCTGGCTTAACCAGCCTTCGCCAATCCCTGGCTTTCGACCATTTCTTGCAGCTCGCCTGCTTCGTACATTTCCATCATAATGTCCGAGCCGCCGAGGAACTCGCCCTTCACATAAAGTTGCGGGATGGTCGGCCAGTCGCTGTAATCCTTGATGCCAGCCCGGATTTCCATGTCCTGCAATACATCGACGCTTTCATAAGCGACTCCTAAATGATCGAGAATGGCGATCGCCTTGCTCGAAAATCCGCATTGCGGGAACAACGGCGTGCCTTTCATGAAAAGCACCACATCGTTGTTCTTGACGATCTCGTCGATCCGTTCGTTCACACTCATATCTTCTGCTCCAAAATTCTAAGGTGTCGCGGTGGTCAGTTGTAGCGCGTGCAGTACGCCGCCCATCCGACCACCCAGCGCATCATAGACCGCCTTATGTTGTTTCACACGGGGTACACCCCGAAAACTCTCACTCACCACCCGCGCGGCATAATGTTCGCCGTCGCCCGCAAGGTCAGTAATCTCGACCAGCGCATCGGGCAGGGCGGCCCTTATCATGCCTTCAATCTCAGCAGCCGCCATCGCCATCAGGCTTGCTCGATGAATTGGCGTCGCGCTTCAACCATCTTGTCTTCGAGTGCGGCGCGAATTGCGGCATCATCGATCTCGATGCCTGCAGACGTCAGGTCGCCCAACAGCTTGCGGATGACATCTTCATCACCCGCTTCCTCGAAATCGGCCTGCACGACAGCGGTGGCATAGGCCGTCGTTTCCTCCGGCGTCAGGCCCATTTTCTCGGCAGCCCATTGGCCCACAAGCTTGTTGCGGCGGGCGGTAATCTTGAAATGCAGGTCTGCATCATGCGCGAACTTGTTTTCAAAGGCGTTTTCGCGGTTGTCGAAAGTGGTCATGCTCGTCCCCAATGATTTGTCTAATATTTAGGCGCTGCGTCGCCGGTTCGCAAGGGCGGCCTAGATATGCACGACCAGTTTGCCGACGGCCGCGCGGTCGCCAAGGCGGGCGATGGCCTCGCCTGCATCGGCGAGTTCGAATGTCCCGGACACGCGCGGCTTGATTTTACCGGCGGCGTATAGGTCAAACAGCTCAGCAATATTCGCGTGGTTCTTTTGTGGCGTCCGCGCAGCAAATGCGCCCCAGAACACGCCGCAAACATCGCAGCTTTTAAGCAAGGTTAGATTGAGCGGCAACTTCGCAATGCCAGCCGGAAAGCCGACGACGAGGAACTTGCCCTCCCACGCGATCGACCGCACGGCTGGTTCACTGTAATCTCCGCCCACGGTGTCATAGATGATGTTGAAACCGTCCTTGCCCGCTGCTGCCTTGAACATTTCGGCTACCGCCTTGGATTGCTCCTTGTCGAACGGCTGTTGCGGATAGACGACCACATCGTCGGCACCCGCCTCGCGCGCGATTGCCGCCTTGGCCTCACTCGAAACCCCTGCGACGACGCGTCCACCAAAGGCCTTGGCAAGTTCGATTGCCGAAATCCCGATGCCGCCCGCGCCGCCCAGTACCAGGACGCTGTCGCTAGCCTTCATGTGGCCACGATCCTTCAAAGCATGGATCGACGTGCCATAGGTCATCAACAACGACGCGCCGTCGTCAAAAGACATGGCATCGGGCATTTTGAAACAGTTGAATGCGGCGACAGCTACCTTTTCGGTCAGCCCGCCATTGCCGCACAGACCGATTACGCGGTCGCCAATCGCAAAGCCTGACACGCCTTCTCCAACGGCCTCGACTAAGCCCGCAATCTCGCCGCCGGGGGCAAACGGACGCTGCGGTTTGAACTGGTAGAGATCGACGATCATCAGCGTGTCAGGATAGTTGATCGAGCACGCCTTGACTGCGACAACAACCTGTCCCGGCCCTGCTATGGGTTCGGGCAACTCGCCCATCGTCAGCGTTTCAGGTCCGCCGGTTGCGGTCGATAACAGTGCGCGCATGTGTTTCTCTCCTCAAGCCGCGTTCGGCACCAGCCAAGGCTGGTTGGCCGCAATCTTGTCTTCATATGCGGAAATCGCATCGCCACTTTTTAGCGTCAGCCCGATCTCATCGACGCCATTCAGCAGGCAATGTTTGCGGAACGGGTCGATCTGGAATTCAAAGCGATCCTGAAACGGCGTCGTCACCGTCTGCGATTCCAGATCGACATGGACGGGGTCCGTCTTGGCAACCTCCATCAGCCTGTCGATGGCCGCTTGCGGCAAAACGATAGCGATTAACCCGTTCTTGAACGCGTTGCCCGAAAATATGTCGGAAAAACTGGGCGCGATGACCGCTTTGATGCCAAGGTCCGCCATCGCCCAAGCAGCATGTTCGCGGCTCGACCCGCAACCGAAATTGTCGCCTGCGATCAGGATCGGTGCGCCTTGATATTCGGGATCGTCGAACACATTGCCTTTGGTTGCACGCAAGCTTTCGAAAGCACCTTTGCCAAGGCCAGACCGGCTGATCGTTTTCAGCCATTCGGCGGGAATGATGATGTCGGTATCGACATTTTTCAGACCCAGCGGATAAGCGCGGCCCTCGACATCGCTGATTGGTTCCATGCCGTCAGTCCGTGTCAATCTTTGGCTGCTTGTCGTCCATCGGCTCAACCTCCGGCTCGGGTGACAGCGGCTCAAGCTTGCCCTTTTTCTGGGTCAGGCTGCGCCTTCCAGCGAACATCAATGCAGCCATCAAAGCCGCCGAGCCGACTGCCGCGCCAACCTTGGCACCGGTGGACCATTTTTCGTCTTTCTTGTCTTTGGGGGTTTTGTCAGTCATCGTTCCTGTCCTGTATCGACGACAGCCTTAGCTTTGGCCATCCGGACAAGTAAAGCGCTTATGACCTATTTGTTCAGCAGTCGGCGCCAGAGTGGCCTTTTGCGCTTCAACGGCAGCGATTGACCTGTTGTATCGAGCAGGAATTTAGCGAGCAGCAGCGCTTGGTTATGCGTCATCAGGAAATGATGGCTGTCCACTTGGCTTTGGTCGAGCGCCTGCTGGGACACGGCGCTTTGGATGCGTAAGTCGATGGACGAACCAAGATCATGATGAGTCCAGCCGACCACCACGCCGCGATGCTCGGCGGGTTCCGGATTTTCGGCTTGCTTTATCGGCCGTTTCGCCATCTTCGCCTCCCAACGGCGATTACATTCGGTGCGTGGGGAAGGCGAGTCAATATATCAAAAGGACGATGTGTCGTGCCGGGACTCGAATCACCCCGCCAACCAGTCCTCGCAACGCAGTCCATCGACGCGCGAAAACTCCTTGAGGTTGCCGGTTATCAATTTGAGACCAAGGCTTCGGGCGTGGCCAGCAATGAGCAGGTCGTTGGGGCCAATGATATTGCCTTTGCGGGTTAGATCATCACGAATCTCTGCTGCGTGAAACGCTGCCTTGTCATCGAAAGCCAAGCACGGAATGACGCTCAAAAAGTCGTCCAGCTCTTTCCGCTTTCTTTCGCCTCCGCCTGCCAAAGCAATTCCGACATAGAGTTCGTACCGAACAATCGAGGAGATGCAGATATTGTCGAATTCTGTCTTTATCCGATCCTTGACCGTGTCCGGTCTGTCGCGAAGGGCGTGAACACACAGGCTGGTATCGAGCAATAATGTCAGCACTAAAACGTCTCGCGATTCTCATAAGCGAGTTCCGGCGGCTCTTCGATTTCGATCCCGGGTCTGGCGAAAAAATCATCCCAGAAATCGTTGACCGCAATAATGGCTAAGCCGCGCTCATGCTTGCGGATGTAGACATTCTTGACCCCTTCAGGAAATTCAAACTCCTTGGGAATCCGGACCGCCTGATTACGGTTGGACTTAAAAAGCGCGGCCATGCGACCGAATTTCGAAGGGGCGTTCATGCTACCCAGCTACATCGGCATGAGGGATATGTCAATGGGATATACATCCGGCTGCGTTACATTGTTTCTAAACCGCTACCAAGTCCCGCACGTCGGTCAACCGCCCCGTCACCGCCGCCGCCGCCGCCATCGCGGGCGAAACCAAATGCGTCCTTGCGCCCGGCCCCTGCCTCCCAACAAAATTGCGATTTGACGTTGAGGCGCAGCGTTCGCCCGGCGGGACCTTGTCGGGGTTCATGCCCAGGCAGGCCGAGCAACCAGGCTCGCGCCATTCGAGGCCTGCGTCGGTGAAGATGCGGTCGAGGCCTTCGGCTTCGGCCTGCGCCTTCACCAATCCTGACCCTGGGACGACGATGGCCCATTTGACGTTAGCGGCCTTCTTGCGGCCTTTCAGCACGGCAGCAGCGGCGCGGAGGTCTTCGATTCGGCTGTTGGTGCAGCTGCCAATGAAGATATTTTGGACCTCGACCTCGCTCATCGGTGTACCGGGGGTCAGGCCCATATAGTCGAGGGATTTCTGTGCGGCTGCCTGCTTCGACGGATCTGCAAAGCTCATCGGATCGGGAACAGTGCCGGTGATCGGCAGAACGTCTTCGGGCGACGTCCCCCAGGTTACGCTCGGCGCGATGTCGGCGGCGTCGATGACCACGACCTTGTCGTAGGTCGCGTCCGCATCGGTTGCGAGGCTACGCCAATAGGCCACCGCTGCATCCCAGGCGGCACCCTTCGGGGCCATCGGTCGACCTTTAAGATAATCCAGGGTCACATCATCGGGCGCGATCAGGCCTGCGCGCGCTCCATGCTCGATTGCCATGTTCGAAATGGTCAGCCGTCCCTCGATACTCAGTGCGCGAATGACGGGGCCGGTATATTCGATCACATGGCCGGTGCCGCCTGCAGCGCCCAGCACGCCGGTGATGTGGAGCACGACGTCCTTGGCGGCGACGCCTGGGCCAAGCTCGCCCTCGACCCGCACTTCCATCGATTTCGACTGCTTCAATTGCAGCGTTTGCGTCGCCAGCACATGCTCGACCTCGGATGTGCCGATCCCGAATGCGAGCGCGCCAAGCCCGCCGTGGCAGGCTGTATGGCTGTCACCGCAAACGATGGTGGTGCCGGGGAGCGAAAATCCCTGCTCTGGCCCCACAACATGGACGATCCCCTGATTGGCGTCGGTCGCGTCGATATAGCGGATGCCAAAGTCAGGTGCGTTCTTTTCCAATGCGGCCAGTTGTTGCGCACTTTCGCGGTCGGCGATCGGAATGCGATTGCCGAGTTGATCGAGCCGGGCGGTTGTGGGCAGATTATGATCTGGCACCGCCAGCGTCAGATCGGGCCGCCGCACCTTGCGTCCGGCAACCCGCAATCCCTCGAAAGCCTGCGGGCTGGTGACTTCATGCACCAGATGGCGGTCGATGAAGATTAAACTCGTGCCGTCATCGCGAATCTCGACAACATGCGCATTCCAGATTTTTTCGTACAGCGTTTGGGCCACGTGGGTCATAATATTTGCCTAAGCGTTAAAGCCGCATTGTGACAAGTCACTAACCTGCCTATAGCATCGGTAATGCAATTCTCGCATAAACGGCAATCGGCAATTGGTCTCCTGCTCGCGGCAACATTGTTTGCTATATGGATCGTCGTGCATTTCTGGGCAATGTTCGAATTCACGTTGGGCTGGCATAATTGGCCGCTGGTGCCGCTTATTTTTGCTCTCCAATGCTGGTTGTCTGTTGGCATGTTCATTGTCGCCCATGATGCGATGCATGGCAGTCTCGCCCCCGGACGACCCGGACTGAACAGTGCCATCGGCGCAACGTTGCTGTTTCTATATGCAGGTTTTGGCTGGAGAAAGATGCGCGACGCACATTTCGAACATCACCGGCACGTCGGAAGCGCGAATGACCCCGATTTCAACGCGGATAACCCGAGAGAATTCTGGCCTTGGTATGTCGTTTTTCTGAAGCGCTATTTCGGTGTGCAGTCGATAATATTCGTATGGGCGGTAGTTCTGATCTATTATTTTGTGGCCGCTGTGCCAGCGGAAAATATCGCGCTGCTGTATGGATTTCCGGCTATCGCTTCGTCGATTCAATTGTTTTACTTTGGCACCTATCGACCGCATCGCCACGAAGACGAGCCATTTGCCGATCACCATGGATCTCGTACCAACGATTATGGCACACTAGCGTCGCTTTTCAGTTGCTTTCATTTCGGCTATCATCACGAACATCATCTGTCGCCAGCGACGCCCTGGTGGGGCTTGCCGCGTCGACATAGGGAATATTTAAGAGGCAGAGCAAAAACGTGACCGTGCTTGACCGAATCCTGATTGTCGTGGCGACGGTCATTGCAATGGAGTTCGTCGCCTGGGCTGCGCACAAATACATCATGCACGGATGGGGTTGGGGCTGGCACCGCGATCATCACGAACCGCATGATAATGTACTCGAAAAGAACGATCTTTTCGGCATTGTCGGGGCGGTAACGGCAATCAGCCTGTTCACCGTCGGCTTTTATTGCTCAGCTGCATTATGGTGGGTCGCCGTCGGGGTTACTGCTTATGGCGTCATTTACACTTTCATCCACGACGGCCTGGTTCATCAACGCTATTTCAAATATGTCCCGAAACGCGGTTATGCCAAACGGCTGGTCCAGGCACACAAGCTGCATCATGCAACGGTCGGCAAGGAAGGCGGCGTCAGCTTCGGTTTTGTCTTCGCGCGCAATCCGGCAAAGCTGAAGGCCGAGTTGAAAGTGCAGCGCGAAGCCGGAACTGCCGTGGTGCGAGACGCCGTCGTCTAGACTTCGGGCCGCCGCCATAGCCACGTCAGGCAAATTAGGGCAACGCCAACCGGCACCAGCGACCAAGGCAGGGCGAGCATCGCGAGGCCGATGGCGATGCTGACCGCAAAGGCTCCGGTAGCCGACCATTTCGCTCGCCTGCTGACTACACCATTGTTACGCCATGCGACCAGATGGTGGCCGTAGCGCGGATGGTTCAAAAGCTGTGCCTCAAGTCGAGGGCTGCTTCGCGCAAAACAGAAAGCGGCGAGAATCAGGAGCGGCACGGTTGGCAACAGCGGCACAAATGCGCCGACCAAGCCGAGGGCGACCGAAGCCAGTCCCGCAGCCAGATACAGACGCCTTTTGATCAATATTGATGCACTGCCTTGGTGATGTAATAGGCATCAAGGCCCTCTGGACCAGCCTCACTACCAAAGCCCGATTCCTTGATGCCGCCAAAGGGCGCGTCGACATAGGAAATGGCGAAGCTGTTCAATCCGACCATGCCGGTGTCGAGCGCGTCGGCAACCAAATTTGCCTGACGCGCATTTTCGGTAAAGGCGTAGGCTGCCAAGCCGAAAGGCAGGCGATTGGCCTGTTCGATCGCTTCATCGAACGTCTTGAACGGTCGCATCAGCGCGACCGGGCCGAAGGGTTCGTCGTCCATGACATCGGCATTCATGGGAACATCGGCAAGCACCGTCGGCTGGTAGAAAAAGCCCCCTTCGACTCGCTCTCCGCCTGCCAGCAAACGCGCGCCCTTGGCGGTTGCATCGGTTACCAGCCGTTCGATCGCAGGCGGACGGCGGTCGTTGGCGAGCGGACCCATGACGGTCGAAGCGTCGAGGCCGTTGCCGACTTGGATGCCCTTTGTGGCCTCGGCGAAGCCGGCGACGAAGCGGTCATATACGCCCTCCTGCACATAAAAGCGCGTTGGCGAAATGCACACTTGGCCAGCGTTGCGGAATTTGGTCATGGACGATAGCTTGATGGCCTTGTCGATGTCGCAATCGTCGAAGATGAGCACGGGTGCGTGGCCGCCCAATTCCATTGTCGTACGCTTCACACCATCGGCAGCGAGCCTCAGCAGATGCTTGCCCACCGGCACCGATCCGGTGAAGCTGATCTTGCGGATGATCGGCGAGGCAATCAGGTGGCGGCTAACCATGTCGGGGACGCCGTAGACGAGCTGCGCGACATTGCCAGGCACACCGCCGTCGATGACGCATTGCATCACCGCGCTGGTGCATGCGGGGGTTTCCTCGGGCGGCTTGGCGATGATCGAGCATCCTGCGGCGAGCGCCGCCGCCATTTTCTTGACCATCAGATTGACCGGGAAATTCCACGGGCTGAACGCCGCGACCGGGCCAATGGGCTGCTTCAAGACCAGCGAGCGTTGACCGGTCGGGCGAACGAGAACGCGGCCATAGCTGCGCTTTGCTTCTTCGGCAAAATAGTCGAATGTGGCGGCGCAGGAGGCAACTTCGGTGCGTGCTTCGGCCAGCGGCTTGCCTTGCTCGGTGGTCAGCAGGACCGCAATGTTTTCGGCGCGTTCGCGGATAAGGTCGGCGACCTTGTGCAAGGTTGCGGCTCGAGCGTTGACATCGACGGTTCGCCAGTGTGCGAAACCCTTGGCGCTTGCCTCCAACGCTTCGTCGAGATCGGCAGTGGTCGCGAGCGGCAGTTCAGCTAACACTTCGCCAGTAGCTGGATTGATGACCTTCTGGACATTGCGGCCTTCGCTCCGCCTCCAGCTGCCATTGATATAGAGGCCGAGGTCGAAGGTGTAGCTCATTATATTGTCCCGCAAGGTTGATTGTCGCCCAGCATGTAGGCCTCAGGCGGGGGCTTTGGAACCCCTTGCCCGCGCTATTTTCATCAACCAGAAGACCGGCAGTCCGGCAACCAGCAGCGCGACGCCCCATGCAAGAGCCTCCGCACCGGCACCGTAGATCGTCCAAAGCGCATAAGTCGCCGCGAGCGCGACGATGACCTTGAAGCCAGTGCCCCCCCGAATTTGGCCCTGTGCTATTAACCGCGCGGCCGCTGCTGCGCAGCCGAAATACATGACGAGCACGATCGCTGTCGTCAGCACGATCAGGAACTCGAACATTGCCCCCATCGAACGGCTGCTGTTCATCACGATAACCACGGTGAGCAGGCAACTGGTGAAAAGATGCGCGTTGCGCGGCGTGCCATTGACGGCGGCCTTGCCTAGGAAGGCAGGGAACAGCCCGTCGCGCGCCATCGCGGCCGGCAGTTCGCCCTGACACAGCACCCAGCCATTGAGCGCGCCCAAGGCACTGATAGCGCCAAAGGCGGCGATGACTGTTCCTGCCTGCGCCCCGCCATAGGTTTGGACGAACAGGGCAAATGGCGCAGGCGATTCAGCGGTTAGCGCAGCGGGCAGCATCAAAACCACTGCAGAGCAGACAAAAATATAGATCAGCCCTGCGCCGCCGGTGCCGAGCAAGGTTGCGCGCGAAATGTTGCGCTCCGGATCGTCGACCTTGTCCGCAGGCACGGTTGCGGTTTCCAGGCCGAGCATCGCCCACAGGGTCAAGATGGTTGCGGCCGAGATTGCAGACACGGACAGGTCTTGTGCTGCAAAAGGCGCAACGACCGCCGCGCCCTTGCTCGCTAAAACATAAGCGGCAAGCCCGATGACCGCGACAAGCGGCAGCAACTTGACAATCGTCCAGACGACCTGCACCTGCCCGGCCAATTTCGTGCCGCGGATGTTGATGAGGGTGAAGACCCATATAATGGCGATGGTAACCGCCGTCGAGATGCCGTGCCTGCCCACAACAGGAAAGATCTGGCTCAGATAGCTGACCGCTCCGGTTGCGATGGCCGCGTTGCCAACCCACATCGAAATCCAATAAGCCCAGGCAATTGCGAAACCCGCGCCATCGCCGAAGGCCGCGCGGGTATAGGCATAAGGCCCGCCTGCCTTGGGGATGGCCTTGCTGAGCCGCCCGAACACAGCGGCGACGCACAGCGCGCCGACGACCGTGATCAGCCAGCCCACAACCGAGCTCCAGCCCAGCGGAGCAAGGCTTGCAGGCAACAGAAACACGCCCGAACCGATCATGCTTCCCATAACCAGCGCAAGTGCCATCCAAAATCCCATGGGTCGGCTGTCTTTGCGCTCGGCTGCGGTCATCGATTTCCCCCTCGAGCCGCAGACTGGCACGCGCACCGGACGCATGCAAAGGCTTAATCGATACCGGGCGTCTGGCCCTGTCCGCCCCGTCGGCGGCGTCAGTGCGCCAGCAATACCGGGACGCCAATCTCGCCCAGCAAGAACCGCGTCACGCCGCCGAACAGCGTCTCGCGCCAGCGGCCATGGCCAAAGGCACCCATCACGAGGAAATCGGGTCTCCATTCTTTTGCTTCTGCGAGCAACCGCTCTTCGACGCTGGTATCGCCCTTCGCCGCAACCGCGATCTCGGCGCATATACCATGCCGCGACAAATAGGTTGCAGCATCAGTAACCGGAAATTCGTCGGGCGATGCCTCGACCTCGGTTATTCGTACCGCGCCGGTAGCCGCGAGCATCGGAAGTGCCGCGCGGACCGCGTTTGCCGCCTCGAACCCTCCGTCATACGCAATCATCGCCCGGTCGTACGACAGTCTCCGGCAGCCAACCGGCATGGCAAGCACCGGCGTGCGCGACGCCGTCACGACGTCGCTCACCAGCGTGCGACCATGGCCCGGCGCGCCGGTACCCGTCACATCCAGCGACATCACCATGACGTCGCCCAGCCTCGCGGCGTTGACCAGGGCATCGACCGTCGTACCGTCGAAGACCTGCCAGTCCCACGGCAAGCCTTCGACCTTCAGCTTCTCGTCGATCCGCGCCTGCATCCGGTCGCGCTCCTTCTCTGCTGCATCGAATGCCTCGGCGATAAAATGCGCGCCGCCGAACATGTCGAAGGCGACATAATCCTGCGGTGGGCGTGGCAGAATCAGCGAAAGATGACCGTTAAAACGTCGTGTCAGATCGAGCGCGACCTGCAACCGGCTTTCAAACCCGGCGTCGCTTCCCGCGTGAACCATGATCGATTTCATCACTGTTTCCTTGGCTGTGCACACCCCTGATCGGGTCGGCTAATTCCACAATCTTACGCCTTTGCTCAAAGGCGTCGTTGATCAATGTCAAATCGCTGCAAAAAGCTTCCAATGCCGGATTTTCTGTGCCAGCCGGAATTTATGGCTGACATTAGCCCCGCACTGAAGCGACCGACAATCCGGCCGGCATTGGTCGAAGATGCTGCTGCCATCGCGGCAATCTATGCCGATCATGTCCGTTCGGGTACCGCGAGCTTTGATACCGTGCCGCGCACAGCGGATGAAACCGGTCAGAAGATTTTGGAGATCCAGGCGAAAGGCTGGCCGTTTCTGGTGGCCGATCGCGGTGGAGAGATATTGGGTTATGCCTATGTCAGTCAGTTTCGCGACCGGTCAGCTTATCGCTTTGCCTGCGAAAACTCGATTTATGTTAGAGACGATTGTATCGGGCAGGGCGTCGGCACCTTATTGCTGCGAACGCTTGTTGATGTGGCGACAGCCAGCGGGTTCCGTCAGATGATTGCAGTTGCTGGCGGCGGTGAACAGGCGTCGGTAGCACTCCACGCCAAATTGGGTTTCAGCCATGCAGGACGGATGCGGTCGGTCGGGCGAAAATTCGGACGCTGGCTCGATACCGTTTACATGCAGCTCGAACTGGGCGAGGGTGATCGCGCGCCGCCCGATGACGAACCTGCGTAGCGAACGCTCAGAAGAGGAAATGGTTATGGCAGAGTTCGAGCTTGTGGCTGACGGCCTGCGCTTTCCGGAAGGACCAGTGGTCATGCCCGATGGCAGCGTCATTCTGACCGAAATCGCACGCGGTTGCATCACGAACATTTCGCCCGATGGCATGAAGTCGGTCATTGCTGAAACCGGCGGCGGACCCAATGGGTTGGCACTGGGTCCGGATGGCAAGCTCTATTGCTGCAACAATGGAGGGTTTCAATATCTCGATAACGGCGGCTACCTTATCCCCCATGGCATCGCCAAGGATTATTCGGGTGGACGGATCGAGCGGATCGATATTGCCACCGGCGAGGTCGAGATACTTTACAAATCGGGCGACTTCGGCTGCACCCTGCGCGGACCCAACGACATCGTTTTTGACGCCCATGGCGGCTTCTGGTTCACCGATCATGGTAAGGTCGATTATGAAAAACGCTGCCATGACATTGTCGGCATCTTCTACGCCAGGGTTGATGGCAGCTATCTCGAGGAGGTTATTTTTCCTTCGAACAACCCTAATGGCATTGGTCTGTCGCCCGACGGCAACACGCTCTATGCCGCCGAAACCTACACCTGCCGGTTGATGACATTCAATATCACAACGCCCGGAAAGGTCGCGCCCGATGCAGGCCCCGGCGGTCCCGGCGTCCCGCTCTATCGTCCAGCGGGTTATAAATTCTTCGACAGCCTTGGCATGGAAGCAGATGGCAATATCTGTGTGGCAACTATCGGCGAATGCGGGATCAGCGTGGTTTCTCCGCAGGGGGAGCTCGTTGAGTTCATCGCCACCGACGATATTTTCACCACCAACATCGCCTTTGGCGGCAGCGACATGAGGGACGCCTATATCACGCTATCGGGAAGCGGGCGGCTCGTGAAAACGCGCTGGGCTAGACCGGGTTTGCGGCTCAATCATTGAGGCGCGCGTTACTCTTTGCATTGGCGCTGATGCTGAATGGGCCTGCATCGGCAAAAGGCAGTCTCGTAATTGTCGGCGGGGGCCTCTCAGCGGATAATGACGCGGTATATAATGCTTTCATCGACCGCGCAAAAGGCGGCCAGATTGCTGTTATCGTTTCGGCATCGGGCGAGCCGCACGCCTCGTTCGATGCCATTGCCGCGAACCTGGAACGCTACGGCGTCGACCGCAGCCGGATTTCATTGATTGCACTTGCCGAAATAGACGATCCCTCGACATCACTCGACGAGGCGGGATGGTCGGTCAATGCCGACAAACCCCAGGAAATTGCAAAGATCAATCAAGCCAACGCCATCTGGTTTACTGGCGGAGATCAGGCGCGAACGGCGCGGCTGTTGCTGCGCAAGGGCAGGGACACGCTTATGCTTGCCGCGATCCGCAAGCGCTTGCGCGCCGGGGCGGTGATTGGGGGTACCAGCGCAGGGGCCGCAATTATGGGGACGGGAATGATCGTCTGCGGCGATCCGAAACATGCGCATGAACCCTTGGGACGAAGCTTCGACGATTGTGCGGCAACGAACGGGAAGCCGGAACCGCTGGTTCTGGGGAAGGGTCTGGGGTTTTTGCGCGGCTATGTTGTCGACCAGCATTTTGGCCAGCGCAGCCGTTTGCCGCGTTTGCTACGCGCGATGGCTTGCGGTGCAGGCTGGGGCATCGGGATCGACGAAGATACGGCAGTGGTTGTCGATCTCGCCAAGCGGACCGCTTCGGTGCTCGGAAGGGGCCGGGTCGTGACCATCGAACATCCGCGACCACGTATTGACTGTGCGTTCAATCTCGGGCTGACCGACGTGGTGTTTCATGAGTCTGGCCAGCCGGTGGACTTGCAGCGATGAGAAATTTCACGTCAGTTATCTTCGATTTTGGCGGCGTGATAACCTCGTCGCCGTTCGAGGCATTCAACCGCATGGAGGCCGAAAGGGGACTGCCGCATGACTTTGTCCGTCGCGTAAATTCCACCAATCCCGACCGCAACGCCTGGGCGAGATTCGAACGCGCCGAATGCAGCGCGGCAGAATTCGACGCACTGTTCGCCGCCGAAGCGATGGCAATGGGGCATCCACTTGACGGCGCGTCGGTCATCACTTGCCTGTCCGGCCAAATCCGCCCCGATATGGTGGATGCCCTCGACCGGCTGAAGGCTCAGGGCTTTAGATTGGGGTGCATCACCAACAATGTGCCAACAGGCAAAGGCGCAGGCATGGCGGAAACGACCGAAAAGGCAGCTGCTATCGCCGCGATTATGGCGCGATTCGATCACGTAATCGAAAGCTCCAAAGTCGGCATCCGGAAGCCGGATACACGTATTTACACCATGATGTGCCAAGCGCTTGGCGCAGAACCGGCAGAATGCATCTATCTTGACGACCTGGGCATCAATTGCAAGCCGGCCGCCGCACTCGGCATGGCTGCAATCAAGGTGACAAGCGGCGAGCAGGCGCTTATGGACATGAGTGAATTGTTGAAAATGGAGTTCTCCCACCCATGAAGAAACTTTTTCCTGACGCCGCGTCCGCGCTCGACGGACTTCTCAAAAATGACATATTGATTGCGAGCGGCGGGTTCGGTCTGTGCGGTCTGCCCGAACGTCTTCTAGACGCAGTGCGCGACAGCGGCGTAACCGGGCTGACCTTCGTGTCGAACAATGCCGGTATTGACAATGAAGGGATCGGCAAGTTGCTCCGTACCAGGCAGGTCAGAAAGATGATCTCGTCCTATGTCGGCGAGAATAAGGAATTCGAGCGCCAATATCTGGCGGGAGAGCTTGAGGTCGAATTCTGCCCACAGGGCACGCTGGCTGAGCGGATGCGCGCTGGCGGCGCTGGAATTCCAGGCTTCTACACCAAGACCGGCGTCGGCACTCTGGTCGCCGAGGGCAAGGAAGTGAAAGAGTTTGGCGGTGAAGATTACATTCTCGAACGCGGCATCTTTGCCGATCTGAGCCTCGTCAAGGCGTGGAAGGCGGACGAAAGCGGCAACGTTATCTTCCGCAAGACCGCGCGCAATTTCAACCAGCCCGCCGCGACCTGCGGCAAGGTCTGCGTCGTCGAGGTCGAGGAAGTCGTGCCGGTTGGTTCGCTTGACCCCGACTGCATCCATCTGCCGGGGGTCTATGTGCAGCGAATGATCGTGGGCGCACCCTATGAAAAGAAGATCGAGTTTCGCACCGTGCGCGAAAGGGAGAGCGCATGATGGGGCGGTCGTTATTGATCGCTGCCGGCTGGATGAGTATCGCGGCGTCGATTTTGCACCTGGCCTGCATCATCGGAGGACCGGCATGGTACCGGTTTTTCGGAGCGGGTGAACAGATCGCGCAAGCGGCAGAGCGCGGTTCGTTGACCCCTGCCATCCTGACTGCCGGAATTGCTACCGTACTTGGCATATGGGCTGCATACGCCTTTTCGGGGGCGGGCTTCATCAGCAGGTTGCCGCTTCTTCGCACGGCGTTGGTGGCGATCAGCGCAGTGTTATTGATGCGCGGCCTTGGGTTTCCTCTCATGCAAATTTGGCGGCCTGATCTTTCCTCTGCTTTTCTTTACTGGTCTTCTGCGATTGTAACGGTTTACGGGCTTGCTTTTGCGGTTGGCGCCTGGGCGATGTGGCCAACGCTGTCGGCGGAAAGGATCTGACGATGACCGGCAAACCTACCCCCATCGATCTTGTCCCTTACACCGACATGCTTGGCGACAGCCGCGAATTCCTGCGCGTTTGGACGAAGGAAGGTGGACCCGTAACCTGCTTCATAAACCCGGTGCCCGTCGGCGGCGATCCGATGGGCTATGGGATCGCTTTGGTCGATTGCGCCCGTCATGGTGCGAAAACATGGGCGCGGGCGACGGGCATATCCGAGGCCGAGGCTGAGGCGCGTATCTGGGAAGGGGTAGATGCAGAGCGCGCCAATCCTACCGACATTGCCACTGAATATCCCGGTAAGGATGGACTGATATGACTGTTCACGACGGCAACGCCAATGGTTGGACCCGTGACGAAATGGCCGCGCGTGCCGCGAAGGAACTGCGCGACGGATATTATGTCAATCTCGGCATTGGTATTCCGACGCTGGTTGCGAACCATATTCCGGCGGGCGTCGAGGTGACTTTGCAATCGGAAAACGGGATGTTGGGCATTGGTCCTTTTCCCTATGATGACGAGGTCGATCCCGACCTGATCAATGCGGGCAAGCAGACGATCAGCGAGCTACCGCAAAGCGCTTATTTCGACAGCGCGGCAAGCTTCGCGATGATCCGTGGCGGGCATATCGACCTGACCGTGCTTGGTGCAATGGAAGTCGCCGAGAACGGCGACATCGCGAACTGGATGATCCCCGGCAAGATGATCAAGGGCATGGGCGGCGCGATGGACCTGGTCGCAGGTGTAAAGAAGATCATCGTGGTAATGGAGCATAATGCCAAAGACGGCTCGCCGAAGTTCATCCCGGAATGCACCCTGCCGCTGACGGGAAAGAATGTCGTCGATATGATAATCACCGACCTCGCCGTATTCCACCGACCAGACCACCAGTCTCGGTTCCGACTTATCGAAATGGCGCCCGGCGTAACGGCGGACGAGGTCGCGGCGAAAACAACGGCGGGCTATGAGGTGGCGGTTCACGCGTAACATGCAGCGGGTCGTCAAAGCACTGATTGCGGTAGCCATGCTGGTTGCGGCTAGCTGGTATGGTCTTTACTTCGTCGGCGGAGAGCAGAATATCGCTGTCGCGCTGGGGAAACCCCGCGACATCAGCACGGACCTGCCCGACACGCCCGACGAGTGGCGGGGGCGCATCGACTACACAGACCTCGACCTGCGGCTGGCGACTTTGACATCGCGTCCTGAAATGGCCGGACTCGCCGTCGCAATCGTCGAAGATGGAAAGCTGAGCTTCGTTCGCGCTTATGGCGTTGCCGACAAATCGACGGGTTCGCCTGTGACCGCCAACACGGTGTTCCGCTGGGCCTCAGTCTCCAAGACAGTCGCCGGCACCATGGCCGCTGCATTGGCGAGCGAGGCGACGATCGATCTGCAAAGGCCCGTCAGTAGCTGGCAGACATCTCTGCGCTTGCCGGGCGGAGCCGAGTCGCAGGTCACGTTGGCACAATTGCTCGCGCAGCAGACGGGCTTGACCAAAAACGCCTATGACGAACGACTGGAGGACGGTCAAAGTCCGGCGGCGATCCGCAGCCAGCTTGTCGCGGCACCGCTGCAATGCGATCCCGGCACTTGCCACACATATCAGAACGTCGCGTTTGACGCGGCGAGCGAAATATTGGGGCAGGCGGCAAAGCGGCCTTATGCTGCCCTGGTCGGTGAGCGCTTTTTCCTGCCTCTGGGTATGAAAAGCGCGAGTTTTGGCATGACGGGACTGACGGGCGCTAAGGATTGGGCACGCCCGCATAACGGTTCGGTAGTCCGGACATTGAAGGAAAGCTATTGGCGCGTCCCGGCGGCTGCCGGGGTTGAAAGCAATATTGTCGATTTTGCAAGGTGGATGCTGGCGACGATGGGCGAGCGGCCCGACGTGCTTCCGCCAGCGATGCTGCGCCTCGCCCAAATGCCGCGCGTGGAAACGTCGCGGCTATACGGCGGTGAGCTTCGGCAAGCCAATAGCGATGCGCGATATGGCTTAGGCTGGCGCAGCTTCGATTATGCAGGACGCCGCATGGTCGGTCATTCGGGCGCGGTCGATGGTTATCGAGCCACGATGATCTTCGACCCCGAAACCCGGGTGGGAGTCGTTGCAATGTGGAACAGCAATTGGGGTCGCCCCTTCCGAATTCCGTTCGCGGTTTTCGACAGCTTCGACCAGCGTGCCGATTCGCCCTGGCTTGAAATGGACGACTTGCCCTCGTCCGCCGCGCCCGTAGATGGATGATATGACTTACACGCTGATCACCGCGAATCGCAATTATTCAAGCTGGAGCCTGCGGCCCTGGTTGCTGATGACCATGCTCGAGATCCCGTTTGAAGACCAGATCGAGCCATTCACCAAAGCGAGCAACTATGACGAGTTCCGGGCCTTTTCGCCTACCGGGCAGGTGCCCGTCCTGATCGACGGCCAACGGACCGTTTGGGACTCGCTTGGCATAGCGCTATATTTGGCCGACCGGCATGAGAGCGTGTGGCCGACTGAGGAAGCTGCGCGGGCTTGGGCAATGTGTGCCGTGACCGAGATGCATGGCGGTTTTTCGACATTGCGAGGCGACTGCACCATGAATGTCGGGGTTCGCGTTAAACCTAAGCCGATGTCGGCCGCGCTGCACCGCGACGTCGCACGGATAACCGAACTTTGGGCGCAAGGGCTGGACAGTTTTGGCGGGCCTTATCTGGCCGGCCCACAATTCACCGCTGTCGATGCCTTTTTCGCGCCGGTAGCATTCCGGGTCAGGACCTATGGCCTCGATGTTGGCCATGCCGGAGCCGAATGGGTGCACCATATGCTCACCTTGCCAGCAATGCTTGCGTGGGAGAATGACGCGCTGCGGGAAACTTGGCGCGAGGTTGGGCATGAGGAAGAACTGCGCGCCTGCGGCGAAGTGATTGCTGATTACCGCCGTTCATGAAAAAGGCCGCCAAAGCGGCGGCCCTTTTTATGAAATTGGTGCAGTTCAGACTTTGTCGCCAAGCACGCCTTTTGCGCTGCCTTTCAGGTTCTGACCTTCACCCTTGCGCTCTTGCACAACGCCTTCGGCTTCCAGATTAGGGTCGTTTGCCGCGCGACCGGCCGCTTGCTTGGCGTTGCCTGCAATCTCGTTGCCGATGCCTTTGGCTTTGTCTTTCAATTCGCCCATGACTTGATCCTTTCTGTGCGATACGGCCTCGCAGGGGTGCGGGCCGATACAGGGATTCAATCGCCGGACTGGCTCATTGTTCCATTTTGCCGGCAACTGACATCAGCGATCTGGCGAAAGCCGCGCCGCCATCGGGGGCAAAGCGCAGGAACAAGGAGGGCTCGATCAGCTCCAGTTCCATCAGTCGGAAATCGCGGTTGCCATCGCGCAGCATATCCACCCGGGCGTAGGTCAATGGGCCGGAACGGGTAATATTTGAGGTTGCGCCAAGCGCGGCTTCGGCCAGAACCTTCGCCACGCTCGGTGCCTCGACCGCCTCTTCATATCCGCCAAACTGGTCCTGCACGCGGAAGTCTCCTGCGGCAGGGCGCTTGACGATCGAATGGCTGAATATCCCGCCGAAATAAAAGAGCGAATATTCGCCCTCAGCGGCGATGCTGGGCAGGAATGGCTGGATCATCATCCGCTTGCCGAGGACTAGCGTGGGGATTTGATCGTCTTTGCCAAGCCGAAACGTGCCGTCCGCGCCGCCCGAGATCGGCGGCTTGATGACCAAATCACCGCATCTGAAAGTATTCCGCGCGTCGGCGAGTGCCGCTTCGTCCAAGGCGTCGCTCATTCTGGTCGGGACGGCAGCAACGCCTGCGGCGTCGAGTTCGGCGAGATAGCTCTTGTCGCTATTCCAGCGCAGTACGCGGACCGGATTGGCGACCGTTGGGCCCTCCGCTTCCATCCGGTCGAGCAGGGCAAACCAGGCAACGCCATCGCGCGGATAGCCCCACGCTAATAAGGGCGTGACAAGATCGAAGTTCGCGAGCCCGTCTGCTTTGGTCCAATCTATAAAGGCGGTGTCTTCGCCGAACAACCTGACATAGTCGGCCTTTATGCTCGACCAGTCTTCCTCATATTCGGGAATGGGCGAAAGGAATGCGATGCGCGGACAGTTCATTCGCCCGCCATCTTCAATATCTCTTTCCATTCAGCAGGCGTGACTTTCCCGACCGAAAGTCTCGAAAGGCGAACGAGGTCCATATCGGCGAGCTTGGGATTGGCCTTGATCGCTTTCAGCGTCACCGGATTGGCGAGTTTGCGCACCGGTTTAACCTTCACCGCGACAAAGCGCATTTTCTCATCGGTCGGGTCGATGAAATGCTCCTGGCTCACGGTGATGATGCCGACCACCTCAAGCCCGATATTGCTATGATAGAAGAACGCCTCATCGCCGACCTTCATGGTACGCAGGTTGATCGCCGCAGTGTGATTGCGCACGCCATCCCAAGTGCCTTCCTTTTCGGCGACCAGATCGTCCCAGCCGTAGACGTCGGGTTCGGACTTCATCAGCCAATATTGCTTTGCCATTCCTAAGCTCCTGTTTGAACCCAAGTCAATTTCGCTGGCGCGGGAATAGGTCAAGGGCTATTCGCATCGATATGAGTCAGATGCCCGATATTTCGCTTGCCGGGGGCGATGCCGATGCAATTGCAGAGGCGCTCGGTAGCAGTTTCAAAACCTATGGTTTCGCTAAGGTCGTCGATCACGGCCTCGACCCGCAATTGGTCAAAGAGGCGTGGCGGCTGTCGAAGGAACTGTTCGATCAGTCCGAAGACACCAAGCGGCGCGGCTATGATAGCGGCATCGCCGGGCAGCGGGGATATACGCCGTTCAAGACCGAAATCGCCAAGGGCGCCGATCACCATGACCTGAAGGAATTCTGGCATGTCGGGCGCACATTGCCCGCCGGACATCCGCTCGAAAAGCAGATGCTGCCCAATATCTGGCCCGATTCGGTGCCGGGTTTCCGCGAGGTCTACGAAGAGCTGTACGCCGATTTCGACCGGGTCGGCGCGCGGATATTATCCTATATTGCGATTTATCTCGGCCTGCCGGACGACTGGTTCGATGACAAGATCAATGTCGGCAATTCGATTTTGCGGCTGCTCCATTATCCACCGATTGAAGGCGATGCCGACGGCTGCATCCGGGCAGGCGCGCATGAGGATATCAATTTGATCACGCTTTTGCTGGGCGCGGAAGAGGCGGGGCTGCAGATACTGCGCCCTGACGGCAGCTGGATGGACGTGTCTCCTCCAGAAGGCGGGATCGCGGTCAATATCGGCGATATGCTCCAGCGCCTGTGCAACCATGTCCTGCCTTCGACAACGCACCGCGTGGTCAATCCGACCGGCGAACGTTCAAAGTTCAGTCGCTATTCGATGCCTTTCTTCCTTCACCTGAATTCGGATTATGCGATTGCAACGCTAAGGCAGTGCGTGACCGAGTATAATCCGAATCGATATCCGGAGCCGATTCTCGCTGACGACTATTTACGCGAACGGCTCATCGAAATCGGCTTGCTCAAAGCCTGATGGTTTAGGGCGTAACGAGCGTGGGCGGTTTGCGGCGGACGACGAGGTTCACGACCTCCATGAAAGTCTGCCGCGCGCCGAACCACAACATTGCAGTATAGGCAAAGCCCCCGACCGCCACCAACACCGCCAGATGAATGAGCGCCGGAACATCTGGCCATAGCATCGCGAGCAAAGCTTGGTCGGCCGCCCAGACCAATGCCGCCATTGCGATCGCTGCAACAAGTCCCGGCAGGACAGATGCGGCCAATTCCGCGAGCGTAAAGCCGATATGCGGACGCGCCTGATAGATGGTGAAGGCAAGCAATATCGGAAAGGCGAAGAGCCAACCCCAGGCAAGACCGGCCGCACCATATTGCACGGCGAACAGGTAGATCGCCGGCATCAGGAGCGCGCCAAAGATGGAATTGCGCACCACCACGTTCGGCAAGCCGAGCGCGCTCAACGCAGGCGCGAACAATATGTGCAGCGTCATCACCGGCATGGCGAGCGCAAGAATTGCGACGATCGGGGCCGCCTCGGTCCATTTCGGCCCCATCAGCACGTCGACAAAAGGCTGCGCGCTGACTGCCATGCCGAGATATAGCGGGCATGCAATCAGCATGATGAGCCGCACGGCTTTAAGAAAACCCGCCGACAACGCCGCTCGGTCATTCTGCAAGCGCGCATAGGCGGGGAAAGCAACCTCGTTCAATGGCGGCACGAATTTGGCGGCGAATATCTGCGTCAGGAACAACGCTTCGGCATACAGGCCAAGGTCGTGATTGTCGAACGCGCGGCCGGCGATGAAAATGTCGGACTGGCTCTGGACAATCCAGAAGCCATGCGCCGCGAGCATTGCGGTGCCGAAACTGAAGATACCGCCGGCGCCTTTGAAATCGAAACTCGGCCGGACCCAGAATTTAGTCGCAACCATCAGCGCAATCGCGCGCGTCCAGAAAATGGCGATGGGCGCAAACACTAAAGTCCAGACGCCATAGCCCTGAAATGCCATACCCAACGCTACGGCCGCACCAATGAAAGCAGAGGTCAGGTTGACGATAGCGGGTTTCTTGAAATCGAGATTCCGCGTCAGCATCGCCTCGGGCAGGATCAGGAACGGCGTCGCCAGATATATAAGCGATTGCCAGCGGAGCATGTCGGCCACGACGGGTTCATCATAATAAGCTGCGGCCAACGGTGCGACGGCGAAGAACTGAATCACCGCGAGTCCTGCATTCAGCAGGATCAGCATTCCGAATGCCTGCCGGATCCGAATCGGCTCGACCTTTTCAGACTGAATCAGTGCGGAAACGAACCCATACCCGTTAAGAAAATTAAGAAATACCATCACCACTGAGGTCATCGCGAACAACCCATAATCGCTTGGCTCAAGGATACGGATCACTGCCAAGGTAGCGCCCCAGCTAATCAACTGCGACAGAATTTGGGTGCCCGAACGCCAGAAAACCGCCGATTTCACGCGGTTTCCAAAATCCTCCGGCGCGACCCGGTCGTTAAGTGCAGTCAAATCCATGGCAGCGGCTTATAGGCGGCAAAACTTACCAAAGCTTGCCACGCGCCAACGCTAAATTGACAAGATTCACGCAAAAGCAGGGGGGTAGCTGTCCAGTCTGTCAATTTAACGGCTCCCCACCAACCTGTTCGCCCTGAGGAACTACATTCCCCAATTCCAACCCGTTCCCCCTGAGTGGGTGCCACCCGCCAAATCCCAGCCCGTTCGCCCTGAGTGGGTGCCGAACGCAGTGAGGTGCCCGTATCGAAGGGTCTAGGCGCAACGGGTCTGGCCCTTCGATACACGCTTCAGCCTGCGGCCTCAGCGCACTCAAGGCGAACGGAGGTGTTGGCCGCCTCACCGCAACGACCCGCCACCCCGGCGCTCATCCTCACTCCGCAGCGCGCTGCGCAATATCCGCATATCGGGTCCGCCGTTCACCGTCACCGATCCGCCGAGCAGCACGCGGACGGTGGTGACGCCATTGATCGCGCGCTCCATCGCAAGGTCGAATTGCCGTTGCCGCCCCATTTCGATGGCCGCGTCCCAGCTTGCCGCAAAGCTCTCCGCGCCGGGGCGTTCTCGTAAGTTATAGGCGGACTGCCTGCTCATCCCCACCGCCTTCGCCGCCTGCCCGACCGAACCCATGACATGCAACGCCAAGATAAACCGCTCCTGCTGCGCCGCCGTCCAGCCATTGCTGCGTCGGCGGTCGAGCGGCACGGGGGTGAAGGCGAGCAGGTCCTCGTCGGCGAGGAGCTGGGTGGGCGGGGTTTGTGAGGGCGAGTCAGTCATTTTTGTAATGGAACATAAATGGAACATGTAGGAAAGGGGTCTTTTTGCGCCGTTCGTTTAGCCAAAACGGCAGCTTTGTTGTGGGGTAAGCTGACCGTCTGCTTATCCAACAGGCGATCACCAAAGCTGGCATTGCGTCGGGATGCCAATTTAGGTCGCCAAGGCGTGCTATGTGTCAGTTGACGCATCGTGATAATATGGGAATATGGTGATGATGGACGAACAAGGCGAACGTACACGCCGCGATTTCGTAAAGGCGGCCTCGTTAGCATTGGGTTCGCTTGCCGTCGCGGGTATGAGCAAAGCTTCCGAGCCAACCGTCACACTTCGCGAAACAGCCGACCTAATCGTCGGTCCCTTTTACCCGCAGAAGAAGCCGTCCGAAACAGATTTCGACCTGACCAGGGTTCGGGATCGTGCCGACCAAGCCTCAGGGCAGATAATCCGGTTGACTGGTCGGCTGTTTGACGTGCGTGGGAAAAGCCTGGCGAACCGGCGGATCGACATCTGGCAGGCAAATGCCAACGGACATTATGACCATCCGTCCGATCCTAACACTGAAATTGGCATAGATCCCGCATTTCAGGGCTTCGCCTCGATTTTCACAGACGGTGAAGGCGGATATGCTATCACCACCATCAAGCCAGGCCCATATCGTACGGCGCGAGGCGACATGCGGGCGCCGCATATTCATTTCGAAGTTCATGGTCACATCGACCGTAAGACCACTCAAATGTTTTTCCCGAACGAACCGTTGAACGATCAGGACCGCCATCTCAATTCGCTTCGTCGTCGCGAAACGGTGCTGGCCAAGATGCTTTCACCGACGACAGACTCTGTCTGGCGCGCCGATTGGGACATCGTCCTGACCAACGGATAATTTAAGTTCGTTCGGATTGAGCATTGGTGAGCAAGGCGCCTGACGCTTTGGCGCTGCTTCAATCGGTTGTGCGAAAGGTGCAGCTCGAATCTGATCGGTCGATCACACCGCGGCGGCCAGCCAAGCTGCCAATCTGGCCGCTCACATACCCTCCCATCGCGCATTCGAGCCCGAAACGGCCGTTCGCAAACTCTGTTACGTTCGGTTTCTCGAACAGTCGCATTGCCGAGTCTGCAAGGTTCACGCCCGAGTTGCCGACCACGAGAATTGCCGACCCGCCATTGGCGTCGAGACGATTTCCCGCCACATCGGCGTGCGAGACTTGTTCGATCGCGATACCGCTATCCCGATTGTTCTTCATCTCGTTGCCGATGATCCGCGCCGTTGAGGCGCGCATTACCCAGATGCCATGTCCACGACTATTCTCGATCACGTTCGGGACGGGAATCTGATCATCGGTCCTGAGGATACCGATATGAGCAGACGCGCTACCGAGCACCAGTATCCCGTGAAAGTCCGCGTTCCTAACGGTGTTGCCAATGATCCGTCCAAAGCTATTGTGCGAAACCTCGATCCCGCTCATTCCAGAGTTTTGAACGATATTTCGTTCCAAAGTCGCCATCGCATTCCGGTTGATCGCGATGCCAAAACTTCCGCCATCGACCGTAAAGCCTTTGACCGTTATTTCACGGCCTAGAATCTGGATTGCGGGCGATTGTGCATTGCTGGCCTTGATGATGGCTTTGTTTTGGCCATCCAGGCTTATGCGCAGGGTTTCTGGTTGAATGAGTAGATTTTCCCGGCACGTCCCTTGCACAATAATGCTATCGCCCGGTTTGGCGGCGTTCAAGACATGGCTGATAGTTTCGCCCTTATCGCAATCCACACGGTTGGGGACCGTCGACGTCTGAGAAGCCGCATGTGGTGTAACGACGCAAAATGCGCTGATTGCCGCCAGTAATATGATCCGCTTAGGGGGCAGGTGCATGTGGCCGTATTTACCTAAACTGTCACAGCCTGTCCAATCACAACCATCCATGAATGTATGTCCGAATTTAAGGCGGGTAAAGTGGCGCCTTAACGACGGAAAGGCCGTCGATCACGGACTGACATCAACAGTCCGCAAACCCTCGCTCGCCGCAGGCGGACGCAGTACGATGTCCACGCCCTAGCAAAGCCGGGCGAGCATCCCGGTGAGTCGATCAACGGTAAAGCCCCGGAACTTGCCATGCAGGATGTTTGACAGGTCGGGCTGGCAATGCCCATCTGTGTGGCCGCCTTGGGTTGGGTCAGTCCATCGGTTGCCCTTCTTCGGGACGGCAGCGCTAAAGATAGCCTAGCCCCGCATCGAGTGCGGGGCGACGAAAAGGGGGCCGAGGGGCAATGGCCAGGGAAAAGGGAGGCTGGGTTTACATCATGGCAAACCGCTATCGCGGCGGGATGTATACCGGCGTAACCTCCGACGGATACCGACGTGTCCAGCAGCATCGCGAAGGGACGGGGTCGATCCATGTGAAGGAATTCTAGAAGACGAGGCTCGTTTATATCGAACGCCATGAGGACA